>Ga0078972_1000253_pt1 | contig 223837 bp, 183 predicted proteins | sample YelNatPaOPGAMG01_FD_67568 | JGI IMG/M metagenome (GOLD analysis project Ga0078972, IMG submission 67568) | Hot spring thermophilic microbial communities from Obsidian Pool, Yellowstone National Park, USA - OP-RAMG-01 (SPADES assembly) (version 2) | ecosystem: Environmental > Aquatic > Thermal...
GCTGTTATAGCAGTAAGAAAGACAGACACCGTAAAACGGGCGGTTCACCAGGAGATTATATATTGATTCCTGCGCACTACCCATATTTCCCTGGGCGATAATATAATGATTCTGAAACATCTGAAACTGAAACTGCACATTCTGAACAAAGACAGCCTGGCCTGACCTTTCGAAATATTCTATGCCAGGGAAAGGGAAAGAACCTTCATTTACAGGGTGAATGCTGTTACCGCCTATATACAGGCTGTAATCAGGAACAGAGACCGGCTTGAAATTATATCCGATCATTGTCTGCGGAGAAAGGACCAGTTTATTTCTCACAAGGGGGAGAGAAATGCTCCATTTTCCAATAAGGCGAACGATATCTTCAATATCATTTTTCCCGGAAGAGATATCCTGAATGGCTTCAGCACGGAGAAAGGTGTATAATCCGCGGTTAGGCACAAAATACGAATCGCGGGTATCGACAAGCAAAGTTGTTCCCAGGCTGGCAAAGAGATGAGAATATGACTCGCTCAGGTTATAGGTAACGAACTTTGCGTCGGTAGCAGAATAATCAAGAGACAGGTCGGAACTAAGTGAAACAGAATTGCTGAAATTATTGGTTGATTTCAGCTGAAGGTTAGTTTTTGAAATGTTATAGAGAGCGGATTTGATATTGCCGGAATAGGTATAATAATTATAGCGGCTGAATTCTGTTGACAAGGTGACATCAGGGAAGACAGCGAGAAGCCAGGGAGCATTGATCCATTGCTCTCTTCGTGCCGTATGAAGTGCGGAGTGGATGGTATAAGCGGCTTTTATGCGGGAAAGATCTCCCAGGCGAAAATCCAGGGTTAGCCGAGAACCCTTCAGAAAAAGATTTCGGAATGTTGTATTAACCAATAAAGTGGCTTTGTATTCCGAGTCATATTTTCCGCCAACCCGAAGGAGATCGTAATCGATTTCATCCAGATCAAAGATCAGGTTGACGCCGGAATCAGGGTTTTGCACAAGGGCATATTCAACCTTGCTGAAGAATCGTGTACCGTAAAGCAGTTCTACGGCGTTTTCAATTTCCTGAATACTGTAATAACCAGGAACGTCAAATTTTATTTTGTTAAGTACAAAGCTTTTGGAAACATTTTTCAGGCCGTTTATATTAATGCTGGTAATATCTAAGAATTCAGGCGTTGGTGGGAGGGAAGGAGGGGAGGATGGCTGGTATTTTGCAAGGCTGTCGGCCAGTGCCTTCAATTGGGGCCATACAGCACGGGCCGCGCGTTCGCCTTCGGCAATCAGTTTGGCTGCTTCATTAAAGCTGGCGGCAGTAAAATTCTTATAGACATCAGGCTGAATAAGAATATCAACCAGTTTTTGATTTTGCTTATTGCGTTCAGCGGCCCTGAAAAATACTGACTGTTCCAGTATGGAAGAGAGGGAATTCAGTTCATTTTCTGAATGAAGGCGAAAGCCAAGATTAACTCCGATGATAATATCGGCACCCATTTCCTTCAGGTGGTCTGCAGGGAAGTTGTTAACGATACCACCGTCGACGAGCAGGTGGTTGTCGATTTGCACGGGTGTAAAGACCGAGGGAATTGCCATGCTTGCCCGCAGGGCCCGGGCGAGGTTTCCTTTTCGGAGCACTACTTCATCGCCGGTGACAATGTCGGCGGCAATACAGAGGAAGGGTCGCGGCAATTGGTTAAAATCGGAAACGGAATAGGCAGGAAGGGTGAGCCGGTTCAGGAACAGGGAAATATTCTGTCCGGTTTTTAGTCCGCCCGGCAAGCGGGGTCGAAGATCTTTTACGGGAAAAGAGACCATGTATTTGTCGAATTCGTCTTTTTCATCATTGGAGTAATTGTCCCGGGATACTTCGTCAAGGAGCAGGGCAGCCCAGTTTTGAGAAAGGGCTATTTTTTCAAGGGAATCGGCGGAATAGCCCAGTGCATAGAGTCCGCCCACAATACTGCCCATACTGGTACCGGCTACCATATCAATGGGAATTCCTGCTTCTTCGAGAACTTTGAGAACTCCAATATGTGCAAGTCCTTTGGCAGCGCCGCCGCTCAATACCAGGCCAACCCGCGGACGGTTCGGAGAATTCTGTGCTTTCAGGCCGAAGGCCTGCAGGCAGAGTATCAAACTCAGGAACCATATCTTAGAGCGGAGATGCATGTGCTAAAATTAGTAAAACTAAGCCGTGCAATTCTATCAAATAATTCAGGCGATTCACAGAATATGCGAACCGCCTGAAAAATATGAAGGTTTGAATTTACATTTTAATAAAGTTGTTCGAGATCGACATTCTTTTCAGGCCGGAAGGCTGCATTGAACCTTCTTTTAATTGCTGCGCCGCCATGATACAGGATATAGTACATAACGGGAATGAAGATGAGTGTGAGGAAGGTAGCGAAAGCAAGACCGAATACGATGGTCCAGGCCAGGGGTCCAAAGAAGGCAACGCTGTCGCCGCCAAGATGGATATGGGGATTGAGACGGGCAAACAGGGAGCCGAAATCGATGTTCAGGCCGATGGCCAGAGGAATAAGACCGAGGATGGCAGATGTAGCTGTAAGAAGTACAGGAGTAATTCTTGTTTTTCCGGCCTCAACAACAGCTTCTTTCATTTCCATACCGCGTTCCTGGAGCACGTCTGTAAATTCAACGAGCAGGATCCCGTTTCGTACAACAATGCCGGCCAGAGCCACAATGCCCATTCCGGTCATAATAATCGAGAAAGTCATGTTGAAGATGTCGAAGCCCAGAAGAACCCCGATAATGCTGAACAGTACTTCAAGAAGGATGATAATTGTTTTTCCTATCGAGTTGAACTGGGTAATAAGAATGAAGAAAACGAGGGCAAGGGAGATAAGGAGTGCTTTGCTCAGGAACTGCATAGCTTCGAGCTGGTCTTCGCGTTCCCCGGTAATATCAATTGTAACGCCCTCGGGTGCAGGGAGGCTTTTAATAACCTCCTTCAGCCGGGCGTTGATTTCGACAGGGGTATATCCGGAAAGCACGTTCGAATAGACCGTAATGATGCGTTGTACGTTTTGTCTGTTAATGCCTCCGTATGTATTCTGGTATTTAATTGTAGCTACTGAGGAAAGAGGAATCTGACGCAGGAGGCCTGTGGTCATATCACGGTATGTGATTTTGAGGTTCATCAGACGGTCGATATTTTCTCGCACATAGTCGTTATAGCGAAGAACGATCGGATATTGGTCTTCCTGATCCCGGAACTTGGAAATTTCTTTTCCCTGAATTGCGGTACGAAGTTCCATGCCAATCTGACCGGAAGTAATTCCTTCATGGTTAGCCCTCTGACGGTCAACTTCGACAATCAGCTCCGGTTTACTGCTTTCAAAATCGGTTTTCAATTGTTCAATACCGGGGATTTTAAGGGAGTCGACATACTGAATAAACCGGTTGGCAGTATAGATGAGGTCGTCGAGGTTATCTCCCTTAATTTCCACATTGATGGGGTTTCCTGTAGGTGGACCCATACGGTTTTTGGAAACAGTAATTGTGGCACCGGGTATATCTTTTAGTGCCTCCCTTATTTTTTCCAAATATGGTTCGGTCTTTGCCCCTTTTCGTTTGGCATATTCCACAAAGTTGACGGTGATCTTAGCTTTGTTGGATGTTTTGGTGCCGCTGTCGAAAAAAGACTCGGAAGCACCGAGAGCCACGTTGGTGACCACCGACTCAACAAGCGGGTTATCGGGGCCGAGGGTCTTCAACACCCGTTCCTCGGCGATACGGGCGATGGAATCGGTATATTTTACATCTGTTCCAACCGGAAGTTTAACATAGGCATAAATGCTGTTTGGCTGGTTATTGGGAAAGAAAACAACTTTTGGTTTCCGGATGGCAGTGATCATAAAGGATGTGATCAGCAGGAAGGCGAGGGCAGTTACGAGGTAATAGGGTCTTTTTCCCACAAGGGTCCAGCGTAGCAGACGTTCATAATTATCAAGGGTTTTGGGAATGATGGTTTTCTGAAACCGAAGCAGGATTTTATATCCATAGGTATTATGCAGAATATAAACCAGGCTGGCGAAAAGAATGAAATTGGGTATTCCGAAGCTGATCTTTCCTGACGCGGCGAAAATGTAAAAAATTCCTGCTACAGCGGCGATGATTCCACCTATGCGGAAAGGGTTTTTCCGGTGTGCTGTGATGGCTTCGTCATCTTCACGTTTCATAAAGGTGACAGCAAATACAGGATTGAGGATATAGGCAACGATGAGGGAAGCAAAAAGGGCAATGATAACAGTGACCGGGATGAAGTACATGAACTTTCCAACGACCCCTGGCCAGAATGCAAGAGGGAAGAAAGGAGCCAGGGTGGTGAGTGTACCTGAGAGAATCGGCACAAAGACTTCTCCTGCTGCAAATTTGGCGGAGGTCTTAATATCCATTCCTGATTTTTTAAAAATCCGGTGGGTATTTTCAATCACCACTATGGCATCGTCGACAATAATACCCAGGGCAAAGATGAAAGAGAACATCACCAGCATGTTCATGGTAAATCCGATGGAAGGAAGAACTATGTAGGAAAGGGCCATGGCGAGAGGAATGGAAAGGCCGACGAAAATAGCATTGGTCAGGCCCATGAAAAACATCAGCACAATTGTAACCAGAATGAATCCGATGATAATGGTGTTATTGAGGTCAGCAAGGGTAGAGCGTGTATAACGGGACATTTCCCCGGTGATGACCACGTTAAGGTCGTTGGGGAAGGCAGTGGTTTTCAGTTCTTCGAGAGCTGCCTTGATTTTATCGGAGGCATTCAGGAGGTTCTGGCCGCTTTTCTTGATAACATTGACGGTAATTACGTTCTTGTTGTTCAGGCGGGCAAAGCTTTCCTGTTCCTTAAAAGAGTCTTTTATATCAGCAATGTCGCTCAGTTTGACAAGGGCTCCGCTGGAAGAGGAGATCATTACGTTTTTTATGGTTTCCAGATCAGGGAACTCTCCCACTACGCGGATGCTTCTCCGCATTCCGTCAAGGGTCATGGTTCCTCCTGAAACAGTCCGGTTTTCTGCAGCTACAGCCCGTTCAATATCAGAAAAGGTTACACTGGCTGCCTGCATTTTGTACATATCAACATCGATATGGATTTCCCGGTCGAGGGCACCCACAATATCGCAACGCGTAATTTCCGGGAACGATTCTACACGGTCTTTCACCATATCGGCGTATTTTTTGAGCTGGTTCAGATCATAATCGCCGCTGATATTGATATACATGATGGGAATTTCGGAGAAGTCAATTTCGTTGACCGAAGGGGGCTGAGGAAGGTCGTTCGGTAATTCTCCCTGGTTCCGGGTTTTGTCAACGGCATCCTTTACCCGCTGTTTTGCTTCTGTAACATCAATTCCCGTGCGAAATTCCACGACAATGGAAGAAAAATCCTGAAGGGAGTTACTGCTAATTTTTTTGACCCCGTTGATTGATTTCAGGTTTTTCTCAATGGGTTTTGTGACCAGGTTTTCAATATCAGAGGGAGAGGTACCCGGATAAACAGTGTTTACGAGAATAGTGGGAATGACGATTTCGGGTATTTGTTCTTTCGGGATGCTGGTATAACTGATGATGCCGAAAATGGCAAGAAAGACAGCCAGCACGTATAAGCTGGTAGTATTTTCTACTGCCCAGCTGGTGGGTTTAAATTCTTTAAATTTCTTTTCCATACCTTGTTTGCTTAATCTTCATCGGTTGTTAATACTGAACAGGATCTCCGTCGCGCAGATTCTGGTATCCGACAGTGATGACCTTTGTTCCGGGTTCAATTCCACCGGTAATTTCAATCATTCCGTTATAAGTCACTCCGGTTTGAACGTAGATTTTCCTGGCCTTCGGAGCAGAATTGGAAGCGACAACATAGACAAAATTGCCGTTTTGGTCTTTGTTAATGAGATTGGACGAGAGAACCAACGCTTTCGGGTTGGAATAGTCGTTGATTTTCAGTACAGCTACCATATTGGCTTTAAGGCCGGGGATAGGTTTTTCGACCGATGCTTCAACCGTAAAGGTGCGGTTAACCGGGTTGATATACCGGCTTACAAAAGAAATTTTGGTTTCTATTTCTGTCTTCAGATCAGGGAAATAAACCTTTGCCCTGTCGCCCGGATTGACTTTGCTGGAATAGGTTTCAGAGACATCGGCCACGACCTTGAGTTTGGAGAAATTGACAACCCGAATGAGCGGAACGCCCGGGCTGACTACCTGGCCGATTCTGACGGATATATCTTCAACGGTTCCATTGACAGGAGAAGTAATAGCCATCATTTTAATCTGGTCTTTGAGGGCAGCGATGGATTTTTCAAGCGATTCCTTGTTGGTTTTTGCCTGGAGATACTGCACCTCAGAGCCAACGTTCTGTTCCCAGAGCCTTTTTTGTTTTTCGTAGAGTTCAGTCACCATCTGCAAGTTGGTTTCCATCTGCTTCAATTGCTGCTGAAGCACTGCATCGTCGAGTTTGGCCAGCAACTGACCTGTGGAAACATTCTGGCCCTGCCGAACATAAATTTCCACTATTTTACCGAGCGCCTGGGCTGCTACACCCACATTTTCATCTCCATCGAGTTTACCCTGTACTTCAATGAAATGGTTAAAAGAAACTGGTTGAACTTCCGCAATACGGACCAGCTTTGGCTGAATGGTAACCGCCGTATCGGCTTGTTGATTCAGCTCTGCTTCCAGCTTCTGAATCTGTTGAGTAAGTTTTTCCTGTTTCTGTTTCAGTTTATTCAACTGGCTCTGTTTGTTTCCCGAACATGCCACCATGGCAAGCGCCAAAAAAGCGATGAAAATTTTTGTTTTCATTATAGTTTGTATTTTATTGATTTTCATATTAATTGGTTTCAAGAAGTTTTTCCAGTTTTGCCTGGGCATTAAAGAGAGAGAGAACGGCGTTGTAATAGTTCGATTCCGTTGTAAGGAACTGATTTTGGGCCTGTGTGAGTTCCATGCCGGAAGCCATGCCCTGACTGTATTTAAGGAGTGTTTTACGATAAATTTTATCTGAAAGGTTCAGATTTTCTTTCAGTGTAAGATAATCATTAAGCGCTTTGTTATAGGTATTTCTGGACTGTTCGAAGTCGATCAGAAGGCCGTCGCGTACCTGATTTTTGCCGATGGTGGTCTTTTCCAATGCAAGCCGGGCCTGGGCAACTTTGGAATTTCTGCCGCCACTGGTAAACAATGGCCAGCTGATGCCTACACCGGCAATGTCGGGTATAGTGAAATTGAACTGGGGTTTTTTCAATTGCTCCTGATGCTGGTAAAAGGCGCTGACAGACGGAAGAAACTTAGATTTTTCGCGTTGCAGGTTTAGCATCGAAAGAGCCTCATTGGTCTGCATGATTTTCATGTCGATGTTTTTCTGTACGTCGAATTCATCCTGCGACCAGAGTTTGAAGTTCCCCTGTGCGATCAGCTCATCCAGTTTGTCGGTCAGTTCAATGGGTTGATTGACATCAAGGCCCATCTGGAACTTAAGAAGCCTGTAAGCTATCTGAACCTGTTCCGTCACTGAATTGACCAGATTTTCGAGGTTCAGTTTATTGATTTTTATCTGGTCCACGTCGGTTTCCTCCACAAAGCCCTGTTTAAACATAGCTGTAACATCATTGAGGGTTTTATCGATCAGCTGAAGGCTTTGACGGAGGATGGAAAGGTTTTCCTCACCGGTCAGTATCATATAATAGGCTTTGGCGACAGCCTCTTTGGTTTCGTTTTTTGTTTTCAGAAGGTTGCGTTCGGAGAGTTCCTTGAAGGTACGCGAAGCCTGAAGTCCTACAATATATTCTCCGCTGAAAATCAACTGGTTCACAGTTATGTTCCAGGTAAAATTCTGTTGAACGCCCAGTTTTACAGGCTGTCCAGGCTGATAGGTGCTCAGAAGATCGCCCTTTGTGATCGGAGTACCATCGGGGAGGAGGCGATAATCGTAAAATCCGCCAAATGAAAATTCCGGAACCTTGAATATGTATTGATAATTTCCGGTTGCGGTAACCTGGGGAAGCCCAATGGCTGTGGTTTCCCAGATTTTTTTCCTTGCCGATTCCAGGTCAATGGAAGCACTCTTCACTGCAGGACTATTTTGCAATGCATAGTCCTGTGCTTCTTTCAGAGAGAATTTCATGGCTTTGCCATCGGATGCGGAAATCGTATCCTGAGCTTCAGCAAGCCATGGCATCAAGGTAAAAAGAATCAATAACCAAATTTTCATGCACTTCATATTATTTGTTGTTTATTGCTTTCGTTCAGTTTTTTCAGATTTTGTTCGAGGATTTCCAATCCTTTCTGATTGGCAATTCCCCGGATATGATAGACAAATGCTTCCATGATTACTGAGGGTGAAAAAAGCTCTTCCCGCGAAAACATGGAATTTTCAGGCATGTTCATTATTCGGGTTACGTGCATTTTCGCAATAACTTCTTCGTTCATCTCCTGGCGGTAGATCCCCTGCTCTTTTCCTTTTTTCATGTTTTGGAGGACGAGTTCATACATCCGGCGGCTTTTGATCTGATGAATGCGCTCAAAAAGAGCAGGATAGTACTTTTTCAGATCGTATTCTGTAGCCGGGCTGTATTCTTTGAGCATGTTCATCATCAGCCGGTTAACTTCAAAAAGCTCGTCAATGGCATTTAAATTGCTGGCAAAGACCATATCGAATTCCTTATTACGGAGTTCAATTTCATGATCGATTATTTTGGTAACCAATTCTTCCTTGTCAGCAAAATACTGATAGAGAGTTTTTTTGGAAATGCCAAGTTCGCGCGACACGTCGTCCATTGTGACGCTTTTGATGCCGTATTTTTTGTACAGGCAACTGGTTCGTTCCAGGATGGATAGATATTCTTCGCTCATGCCGCAAAGGTAAAAACTTTTTAAACGCAGAAAACTTTTTTTACATTTAAAGTTTCCGAAGTTTAACAATTTTTCACATTTTTTGTTTATAAACCCGTGGCAAAAAAAACCATCATTTAACTGATCGCCGTCTGTTTTTCGGTAACAAAGCTGATTTTACCGGTAGAAAGGTCATTTTTCGTGCCGGAGGTTTACAGAAAAAAAAGAGTTATTACCTTTGATATTTTGTGTTTTCTGAAAATGAGTCTGAGAGAAAAGGAAGAGAATAGAACGTCTCCCGTTGAGCGGAAGCTGATTTTTGCCATTACCGAGCATGAGGCGCTGGGCATGCTGATTGAGGGTTTTGTTGTAGAAATAACCAGGTTCCGGCAGTTTAGTCTTTCGAGCCGCCGGGTTAGCAGTTTTACCGTGAAGGATTACATAGGTACGTTAACCGAAGGAGAACGGCAAATACTGAGCATCATTGACCAGTATTCAGATGAAGAAATTCTGAAACGATTCGGAAAGCGGTTTAACAAACCTTCCGAGTTTTACAAGTCAATGCCTGAAGAAGTTTTTCAGGAGCATATACGACCCTATATTGACCGCCGCATTGCCAGGGTGCTTCAGATCATGGCAGGTTGGAATATGGTTGTTTACCGAAAGGGAAAAAGACGGGAGCCGGTGAATGAGCATCCGTTAAAAATTAATCCTGTACCGGCTGAAGTGATTTTCCATTTCAGTAAAACCGATGATGGAATAGAATACAGGCTTGCGGTGACATCAGGCGGAAAAGAAATTCCGATTACGGGAAAACCATGGAGAATCATCAGCACAAAGCCCTGCTGGATAGTGTGTGATGACAGTGTGATGACCGTGGATGAGCGGGTTGACGGGAACAAGCTTCTGCCCTTCTTTACGAAGGATTTCATTCATATTTCTGCTGCGGCTGAAAGTAAATACTTTGAAACCTTTGTACTGAATGCTGTAAGGAATTTCAAAGTAATTGCCAAAGGGTTTACGATTGATGATATTACAGATTTTCAGCAGGTTTTTCTGACCCTGGAACAGTTGCCTGACGGGTTTCCGGGCCTTGCCCTTTCGTTTGGTTACGCATCAGCGGAAGTATTCTGCGGGGAAACCGCCCATACGATGGTAAGACTTTTGAAGGACGAACACGGATACCATTATTTGCGTGTTATCAGGAACCAGGCAAAAGAAGATGAGGTGGCCGGATGGCTGAAAGCGAAAGGGCTTACCAAGCATCTGGGAGGATATTTCCGGGTAGAAGCCAGCGTATTGGCTGAAGAGAGTTTTCAGGTATCGGAACTGATCGAATGGATTAACCTGAATACGGCAGAGCTGAATGAAAAAGGCATCATCATCCGGCAGAAGGGAAACTACCGGTATTTTACCGGCACCATACGGATATCCCAGTCAATGCTCATCAAATCCGACTGGTTTGATTTGAAGATCATGGTTCATTTTGGAGATATTTCCATACCGTTCATAAAGTTAAGGCAAAATATACTGAGCGGGAACAGGGAATTTCTTCTGCCTGACGGAACAATTGCAGTTCTGCCAAAGGAATGGTTTTCAAAATACCGGGATCTTGTTCAATTAGGCAATCCGGGAACTGATTCATTCAGGGTGCGAAAATGCCATCTCCATTTGCTGGACGAGAGCATAACAGGTGAAAAGATACCTGTTGCAGAAAGGATGAAGGAAGGGCTAAAGAGCTTATCCCTTAATGAGGTTCGCATACCAAAAGGCATAGAAGCACAGCTGAGACCTTATCAGCTGGCCGGTTTCCAATGGCTGAATGTTTTGCAGGAACTGGGATTAGGGGGTTGTCTGGCAGATGATATGGGCCTTGGGAAAACATTACAGGCTCTGGCTATACTGGCCGACAGCAAAGGGAAAAAGAGTGTATTGCACATTGAAAAGACCGGAGGACCGGGGCAGCAGCTGGATCTGTTCGGAAGCCAGAACAATGCGGGTGAGGTAGAGGCTATTACTTCGCTTATCGTAATGCCTTTGTCACTTATCTGGAACTGGGAAAATGAAATAAGGAAATTTGCCCCGCGTCTCAACGTATATAAGCATATTGGCGTGGGACGAATAACCAGCCCGGACGATTTTTACCGGTACGACATCATTCTGACAACTTACGGAATTGTAAGAAATGATCTTGAACTCCTGAAGAAATGCGAATTCAGGTATATTATTCTGGATGAAAGCCAGGCGATTAAGAATCCTTTTTCAAAGATTTTCAGGGCGGTGAGGCAGTTGCACTCCCGGTACAAGCTGGTTCTTACCGGTACTCCGATCGAAAATTCCCTTACCGATTTATGGGCGCAGATGACTTTTCTTAATGAAGGAATTCTCGGGAATCTTGCCTATTTCAGAAATGAGTTTCTGGTGCCTATTGAGAAGAACCGGGATCCGGAGAAAGAAGAAAAGCTAAAGAAGATTATAGCTCCTTTCATTTTAAGGCGCACCAAGGAAATGGTGGCACAGGACCTGCCTTCACTCACAGAGCAGGTTTATTACTGCGAGATGAATGATGATCAGAGGCAGATTTACGAGACCAGAAAGTCAGAGATCCGGAATGTTCTGATCGAAAGTATTACGAAAAGCGGGATTGAAAAGTCGCGTTTTATCATTCTTAAGGGTTTGATGGAACTTCGTTTGCTGGCCAATCATCCAGTGCTTTTGCCATGGTCACCGGAAAGTTCATCGGGAAAATTTGAGGAAGTGATGCGCAGTGTGGAGAATATCATAGCGGAGGGGCACAAGGTACTGGTTTTTTCTTCTTTTGTACGGCATCTGAATGTTTTTGCCAGAGCCTTTGAAAAGGAGGGCTGGAAGTATGTTATGCTGACGGGACAGACACATTCAGCAGACAGAATGACCATAGTGAAGAAGTTTCAGGAGGACGGGGAGACGCCGATATTTCTTATGACCATGAAGGCAGGGGGTGTGGGAATTAATCTGACAGCAGCCGATTATGTTTTTATTCTGGATCCCTGGTGGAACCCTGCTGTTGAAAATCAGGCCATAGCCCGTGCACACAGAATCGGGCAGGAAAAAAAGGTTATGGCATACAAATTTATCACCCGTGATACGATTGAGGAAAAAATCCTTAACCTTCAGCAACACAAGTCTGACCTGGCTGAGCTTTTTGTCCGCCGGAATGATCCGCTTCAGTTTATAACCAAAGAGACAATTGTAAAACTGACGGAATAGACAGATAGTTCTAATTGTTTGGTTTTACGCATTCAGCTATTTGTAATCGGTATCTTTTCCGGATATAAGTCAATAGTCTCAATCAGGGAAAAGGGAACAGTGTTGTGAATTAGCTGAGGGAAGACGGAATGGCATTTAGTAATACATTTATGAAAAGTTTGACAGAAGAAAAATTTTGGCAGACAGAAAGGTAAAATTTGTTGGTATAATTATTTTTTTTAATAAAAAGGGATACAATTCAACTATCTAATTTCAAGAAAAACAGTAACTTTATACGTGATTTTGCGTATCTATCAAGGATTAATCAGACAACTCGTTATCAGGTTTTCGAAATCCAGTACACTTCATATTTGAGAAACCAGTAAAAACCTTTATCCTATGAAAAAGCATTTTCTTCTGGTGATGTTTTTTCTGCTGGCAGGATTATTGCCGGCGCAGTTACCTCAGTCATTCCGTTATCAGGCAGTGGTCAGGGGGAGTGATGGTTATCCCCTTAGAGAAAAAACTGTAGGAATGAGAATCAGCATTTTGGCAGGGAGCGAAACAGGAACTGTGCTCTATTCGGAGTCGCATGTTCTGGTTTCGAATGCCATGGGCATCGTAAATGCAGAGATTGGCAAGGGTACGGTACTTAAAGGGAATTTCGGGGAGATTGACTGGAGTGCCGGACCTTTTTTTATGAAAACCGAATTGGATATTGCGAACAATGGCAGCTGGGCTGATGCAGGCACCACGCAACTTCTGCCTGTGCCATTTGCCATGTATGCTGAAAAGACAAATACATCGGCAAAGTTTGAGATCAAGGGCCGGGCGGATCTGCCGTCTGATACTGCCTTGTTTGAAGTTAAGGACCGCAACGGAAATACGGTGTTTGCCGTTTATGAAGGTGCGGTAAGAATGTATGTATCGGAAGGTGGAGTAAAGGGCGGCCGTGGCGGCTTCGCTGTCGGGGGAAGGACGGGTTCCAAGGGTTTTGATACGCTGATGATTGTGACACCTGACAGTATAAGGTTTTACATTAATGAAGAGAGCAAAGGCGGACGAGGGGGATTTGCCGTTGGAGGAAGAACTCCGGAAAAGTCGTTTACCAAGGAAATATTCCGGATTACTCTGGACAGTTTGCGCATTACGAGTCCGGATATGAAGATAAATATACCTGAAACCCGTTTGAACACAAGCGGAGGTTTTTCCGTAGGCAAAATTTCCACCATAGGGAAAACCAAAGATTTTTTCAACATCAATCCGAAGGACGCTGCCCAGATTGTAAACCCTTCGGAAGCAAGGGTTTTGTGGTATCCGCAAAAGGAGGCATTTCTGGCAGGCCGTGTATTGGTGGAATCGCCCGACAGTGTTGGAACCAATTCGGTATCTTTTGGATATGAATCGAAGGCCATCGGAAACTGGTCGCAGGCATTTGGTTACAAAAGCATAGCCAAAAAGAATTATTCGATGGCGATTGGCTGGCAGTCGAAAGCTCTGGGGTTATCCTCCTATGCGTTTGGCAAGAGTGCGCAGGCTTCCGGTGAAGATGGATTTGCTTTTGGTTCCGGAGCCCTTGCTTCAGGCGACAAAAGTTTTGCTCTGGGTTCTACGGGTATTGACACTTCGGGAGCAGTAACCGGGACACCAACAAAGGCCAGCGGAAATTACTCCTATGCTATCGGACTAAGTTCACAGGCAACAGCTGATGGTTCAATGGCCATTGGATCAGTGGCTTCGGCCAGCGGATTGTATTCCATTGCTCTGGGCAGTTATGCATCGGCTTCCGAAAAACAAAGCATGGCATTAAACGGAATAGCATCAGGGCCTTATGCTTTGAGCATCGGAGGCAGTGCTTCAGGGTATCGTTCCAATGCTTTTGGTTACAGAACACAAGCTGTGGGAGACTATAGCACCGCTATTGGAAGTGGATATTATATGAAATTTTTATTTCCTCCAAATCCTCCGGTAACGGTCAATAATCCCACCATAGCAAGTGGTTATTATTCAATGGCCATTGGAGCTTCAGTAGAGGCACGTGGCAATTACGCAACAGCCATGGGATACCGTACCATTGCCAAAGCATTCAATTCCTTTGTCATAGGGCGTTATAATAATATTAATGGTGATTCACTCAATTGGGTAGAGACAGATCCGTTGTTTGTCATTGGAAACGGAACATCCTTCAGCAATCCGCATAATGCATTTGTTGTCAGTAAAAACGGTACTGTAACGATAAATACGGATGCTGTAACTTACTCCTTAAAAATAAATAATACAAGTAATGACGGACTTACATATGGTCTTTACAGTCAAGTAAGCGGAAGTGGAGGCACGACACATTATGGTGTGGTTGGCTCAGCCAGTGGAGCAAGCACAAATTACGGGGTATATGGTTATGCACCAACCGGTAGCGGGTATGCAGGTTATTTCAATGGAAATGTATATGTTACCGGAACAATTTCGCAATCTTCCGATAGAAACCTGAAAGATAATTTTGTTCCGGTTAGCGGTTCGGATATATTGCTGAGAATTGAAAAGTTACCGATTTTTCAATGGAATTACATAGCAGAAAATCCTTCGGTAAAACATATTGGACCGGTGGCTCAGGATTTCCATGCAATCTTTGGCGTGGGGAATGATGACAAATCAATTTCCACAATTGATCCGGCGGGAATTTCGCTGGCCGGAATTCAGGAACTGATCCGGCAGAACAGGGAAATGAAGGAAGAACTTGAACAACTGAAGCAGTTGGTGAATGCGTTAAAGGCGAGACTGGAAGAATAAAAACAGAGGAAAAACAGGAATTGAATAAAGAGTCGGTTAGTGCCGGGGGTGCCTGCCGGCTCTTATTTTTTTGCAATTCTGAGCGTTGCCTTTGCTTGCAGTTTGCCTGCCGGTGGAATTACCCGGAAATGCCTGACCCACTTGCAAGTGAAGGGCTATGGCGACCTGAAATTTCTTATATTATTGAAAAACAGGCGCAATGGATTTATATCCAAAGAATTGTGAAAGGGAATTTGAATTAGTTTTACTTTTTCAGGTTTCGAGCGTATTATAGGTAACACCGGACAGAAATGACGTTTACCGAGGCATTTGAAGCATATCATCAGCAGGCTTTCAGGCTGGCATACAGAATCCTCGGGAGTCGTGAAGAAGCAGAAGATGCCGTACAGGATGTGTTTCTTACCATCTGGAGGTTATGGGGAAAATATGATCAGAAGAGGAATTTTAAGAGCTGGATGATGAAAATACTTGTCAACCGTTGCATTGACAGGTTGAGACACCAAAAAAATCTGTTCTTTGACACCACAGAAAACCCTGGTACAGTGAAAACCACAATTGCGGGAGAAAGTACTCCTGATCAGGTACTGGAAAACCAGCAGTTGGCTGACTATGTTAAAAGTCTTTCTGCTCTGCTTCCTCCGAAACAGAAAGTTGTATTTGTGCTGCGCGATTTGGAAAACTATGAAATGGAAGAAATTGCCATTCTGACCGGTATGCCGATGAACATCATCAAACAGCATTTATACCTGGCCAGGAAATTTATCAGGGAAAGAATGAGGAAGCAATAAAAGGGAGATGCAATGTTCCATGTTTAGTAGCTGAGGTTTTCTTGTTTGGTAAGATTTAGGTGCATTACAGGAATAAAGGATATTGTTTCAAAAAGAATAGAATGAATTGAAGAAAATTCATAGGTTTCATGAAAAAGCAAGGCAATAAAATTGTTTCAGAGTGCAGTGAGGAACTGGTTTATCTTTACAGGAGTGGTGAACTTACTGAAAAAGAACAGGAGTTGCTGCATGAGCATCTGAAATTATGTTCCTCCTGCAGGGAAATTTCTGAAGGGTTAATGAAATATGATGAAGCAGTGAGATGCATATCTTCAGAAAACCTGGAGCTGAATACAGATGCATTGAGGGGAGCGATTTTTGCAAAAACCGTCCGGTCAGAAAAAAAGGAAAGGGAACACAAAGCGGTCTATTTGTTATTCTCACCGCAAATACAGTACCTTGTGGCATCAGCGGTAGTATTTCTTGTACTGTTGTTTTTGTACCAGAATATCATGATGGTACACAAGCTTACGCGGCTTGAAAAGCATCTGGTTGTTTCAAGCAGGGTTTATGAGCCACCTTCGGCCATTGATTTATCAAAAGCACTTACCTGTCTTCCGGTACTTCAGGATGGAGAAGCAAGAATTATTGTACAGAAGCTCAGTCCGGAATGCCGGAGAATACTGCGCGAAATTAAAAGGAATACTCTTTTTCGGGAGTCAAGCTGGCCTGCATTTCTGAAATATCAAGCTCCGGACAAGTTACGCGGAATTATCATGCAATCCTATAGCAAGGGCAAGATGATACGACTTATTCAGTAAAACAGAAGTTATGAAACCCACATGTTTCACAAACACAAATACAGCGGTAACAAAATGATGAACATGCGGGTTCCATTATACCTTAGAAAATTAAAATTATGTTATTATGAAAAAACATTTGCCAGTTGCAGTTATTTTCCTGATTTTTTTTCAGGGGTGTCTTGAATATGACTTTACCACCCGTGTAAACTCCGATGGATCAATTGACAGAACTGTTGTCATTGCAGGAGATTCATCGGAAGTTATCACACAAAAGGTAATTCAGCCTTTGGATTCCAGCTGGAAAACGAATTTCAGAAAAGATACAGGGGATGAACGCCGGTGGGTTCTCACTGCTGAACGATCGTTTAAAAGTGTAAAGGACATGAAAACCTATTTTTTTGCTGATCCTGACACAGGAAGAACCTTTTCGCTGGACGTTTCTTTAAAAAGAAAATTCCGCTGGTTTTACACTTACTTTGATTACAGGGAAACCATGCTGAGCATTCAACCCTTTCGACGTATTCCTGTGACCCGGTTTCTTACCATAGACGAACTTGGTCTTCTTTCCCTGCCGGAGAATATGGAAATTGGGTATTCACGCGAAACAGACAGGCTTATTGCCATGAAGAAAGATTCAATCAGGGTTTTGAACCAAAAGGACAGTACCAGAATGTCGGAGCTGCAGAAGGATCTGGAAATGCGCTTCACGCTTTGGGAATACAACAGTGCCTTTGAGGAATTCTATAATGAACTGGAAAGAGAAATAAAAGGAAGGAATGTTGAATGGAAAGTTTTATCTGGTGATAAGGACAGGGTATGGAATCGTATAGAGGAAGAAATTAAACAACATGAAAGCTATAATATATTTAGCGGAAAAGGAGATTCTCTTCGCTATGATTTCACGCTGAACAGCGGAGAAAATTTCATTATGGCTGTGCTTCAGGATCTGGAATCTATTTCCGGGCGACAAGGTTTGATAAAACTCTGGGAGAACCGGCAGATCACGTTTCCTGTTTTTAAGACAAAATGCAGGAATTATACCTTTATGACCGATGACGTCAGGTTTTCTTTAGGAATGCCCGGATTGTTGCTGAATACCAATGCAAACGCGGTAGCTGGAAATGTTTGCACATGGGAAGTTCCCGAAACAGTGCAATGGATAAATTTTGAGATGGTTGCTGAATCGAGATCAGTAAACCGCTGGGCTTTTTATATAACCGGGGTTCTTATTCTCCTGCTTCTCATCCTGTTTTTTGGCAGGATGTTCCGGTAGTTTAGTCCACATTGCGAATGAAAACGTGCGCAATGTACCCTAGGGGCCGCTTCCACTTCGTTTCAGCGGGGAGATATAACCAAGGCCTTCTAAAATAGCAAAAAACATTCAGCGGGATAGGAAATCCCGCTGAATAATAATGGATTCTTGAGAAAAGAATTCTATTTGTTCTGGCCTACGTAGAGGAATCTGCGAATACTTCTTTTGGGGGTTTTTTCAAATTCTTCATTGGTACGGATAAACTCAGAGATTCCCATATAGGAAGGCATGGAATGGTTCAGAATACGGCGGTTTTCTTCCATCAGCCGGCTCCATTCCTCGTCAGATATATTGTCTTTTTCCATTGCTTCTTTATCGGGATAAACGAGGGCGACCAGTTTATTATCTTTTTGAATTACAACTGATTCTGCTACATATGGGATGTTATTGATCCGGGATTCGATTTCTTCGGGATAAATATTCTGGCCTGAGGGACCGAGCAACATATTTTTACTGCGGCCTTTGATGAAAATTGTGAGGTCTTTATCAATCAGGCCCAGGTCGCCGGTTTTAAGCCATCCATCGGGGGTAAAGGCAGCCTTAGTGGCTTCTTCGTTTTTATAATAACCCATCATAACATTTTCGCCTTTAACGAGGATTTCACCGGGAATTCGGTACGGGTCTTCCGAGTCAATTTTTACTTCGAGTGTATCAACCAATTTTCCGGCCGAACGAAGTTTAGTGGTATCCCAGGAAGAATAGCTGATCAGAGGACCGCATTCGGTCATACCGTAACCAACGGTGAAACGAAAACCAATCTTCCGGAAGAAATCTTCAGCTTCGGCATTAAAAGCAGCGCCACCGATGACCACTTCATGAAAGTTGCCGCCAAAGACCTGTTCCAGTTTTGTGCGTATCTTTTTAAACAAAAGTTTGTTAACAAGAGGAATATGCAGCAGAATTTTCATTACCGGTTTAGTAATGACCGGCATCAGCTGTTTTTTATAGATTTTTTCAATAACAAGCGGTACCGAGAGGATCAGGCGCGGGCGGATTTCCTGAAAGGCCTGAATAATAATGTTAGGGGAAGGGATTTTAGTGAGGAAAGTAATATGGCAGCCAAGGGTAAAGGGGAACAGGAATTCGAAGGCGCATCCATAAGAATGTGCCAGAGGCAGGAAAGAAACGATTTTATCTCCCGGTTGAAGGGGCATATGGTGCCATGCAAAGTAAATATTGGCCATAAGGCTGTTATGGGGAAGCATAACTCCTTTTGAAAAACCGGTAGTACCGGATGTATAGCTGATAACTGCCAGTTTATCATTGGGAACGGAGGGAAAACGAAGGTTATCCACGTTCTTGTCCGGGCCCAGCATTGCGACCATCCCTTCATCACGCCGGGCAAGAATCTGGTTATATTTTTCCGGTTCAGGCGAATACAAAAGAGTGTCGGCACCCAGCGAAAAAATGGCCTTCAGTGCCGGCATTTCAGATGGCTTAAGATTTTCGAAAATATTTTCTCCGCAGAAAAAGAGGACGGAATCGGAATGATTCACAATATGATGGATATCGGCAGGTTTAAAATCGGCAAGGATGGGAACAATAACGGCACCGTAGGTAACAGTAGCCAGGTAAACGACTGCCCAATCGGTACAATTCTTCCCAATAAGGGAAACTTTTTCTCCCTGCTGAAGGCCGCATTCTTTAAACAGAGCGTGCAAGGAAGCAATTGCCTGGCCGACTTCGGCATAGGTCAGGGTTTTGCCTTTGTAGTCGGATAATGCCTGTTTATCCTTATTGGAAACAATGGCTTTGTTAAGGCTTTCGACAAAATTTACCTGCATCATACTAATTGGGTTTAATAATTCTAAAAAAGCAAGATAAAAAGATTTTGAACAGGATGGGCAAGTTTTGGGGTGAATTTCCCGGTTTGTTCATTGTTATTGACCGATATATCACACCTGAATTTTAATCTGAAATGCATTCGTTTGCTGGAATACAGAAAAAAGCGCGTAAAAGTATGCAATATTTTGGCATCCTTTGTACCTTGGCGGGAAAATTTATAAACCATGAAAACTCTAACACGAAAGTCTTTATTCAGAGCCTTTTTGTTTTTTGGGTTGTTGATCCCCTTCCTTGCATGGGGCCAAAAGTCCGGTCAAACAAAGCTCAATATTCCGTTCGAAAAGTATCAGCTCAGCAATGGGTTAACAGTAGTTCTGCATGTCGACAAATCTGATCCGATGGTTGCTGTAGCTATTCAGTACCATGTGGGTTCAAACCGTGAGGTGAAAGGAAAGACAGGGTTTGCTCATCTTTTTGAACACATCATGTTTCAAAGAAGCGAAAATGTGGGGGAAGATGAATTTTTCAAAAAGATTCAGAATGCCGGTGGTGATCTGAACGGAGGGACAGGAAATGACGGGACGGTATACTATGAAGTTGTGCCGAAAAATGCTCTTGAACTGGTATTATGGCTTGAGTCAGACCGAATGGGGTATTTGCTCAACACGGTTACTCCTTCTTCGTTTGCCAATCAGCAGAATGTTGTGCAAAATGAAAAACGCCAGCGGATGGACAACACACCGTATGGTTTTACCAACTATGTAATTGACAAACATCTTTTTCCTGACGGACATCCATACAGCTGGCAGGTTATCGGGGAGATGGAGGATCTGCAGAATGCCACGATTGAGGATGTCAAGAATTTTTACAGGAAGTACTACATACCCGGCAACGCAACTCTTGTGATTGCAGGAGATATTGATCCGGTTCAGGTGAAAGATCTGGTGGAGAAATATTTCGGGGAGATTCCTGCAGGGAATCCTGTTTCGGATCTGCCAAAAATGGATGTAAGCCTTGATCAGACAAAGCGTCTTTACCATGAAGACAATTTTGCCAATGCACCAAGGCTTACCGTTGTATGGCCAACGATACATGAATATACCAGCGATGCATATGCACTGGATTTTCTGGGGGAACTGCTGTCAGGCAGTAAGAAATCGCCCCTGTACAAGGTAATAATTGAAGAAAAACAGCTGGCACCAAGGGTTATGGCGTACAATAACAGTATGGAGCTGGCCGGCAAATTCACTATCTCGGTTATGGCCAACCCCGGAGTGGATCTGGATGCTGTGGAATCAGCCATCAATGAAGCCTTTGCACGTTTTGAAAGCGAGGGATTTACAGAAAAAGATGTGGAAAGGATAAAAGCCAAGTTAGAAACGCAGTTTTATCAGGGAATCAGTTCTGTACTGATGAAGGCTTTCAACCTGGCCCGGTATAATGAATATGCCGGTGATCCGGGGTATATTGAAAAGGATCTGGCCAGTCTGATGGCCGTCACTTCGGAAGATATCTGGAGGGTTTACAGACAGTATATAAAGGGTAAGAATTATGTTATGGCCAGTTTTGTTCCAAAAGGAAAACCGGAACTGGCAACCGAGGGGTCAGTTGCAGCAGGCATCAAGGAAGAGAATGTGGAACAGGCTATGGAAGCAAAACCAATTTCCTCAGAGCAGGAAGGAGCTATCCAGAAAACTCCCACGCGACTTGACCGTTCAAAAGAACCTCTTCTGGGACCGGAGCCGGTGGTAACTCTCCCCAAAATCTGGAAGGCACAGACCAAAAACGGAATCAGCATTACGGGCATTGAGCAAACGGAGCTTCCGCTTGTTCAATTCAGCCTGATACTCAAAGGTGGCCAGACACTGGATGACCCGGAAAAACCCGGAGTAGCCAATCTGGTAGCTCTTATGATGAAATCAGGTACAAAGGATATGACTGCACAGGAACTGGAAGAAGCCATTGAATTGCTGGGTTCATCCATAAATGTTTATGCGGCACCTGAAGCGATCTTTTTTGAAGTTTCCTGTTTAGACAGGAATTTTGAAAAGACACTTGACCTTTTGGGCAAAATGATTTTTGAACCCCGCTGGGATCCTAAGGAGTTTGAGATTTATAAAAAACGGACAATCAGTACATTAACACAACGGAAAGCCAGTCCGGAGTACCAGGCGCAAATTGCCTACAACCAAATTCTTTTTGGGAAGGATCATATACTGTCGTTTCCGGTGGCTGGTAGCGAAAGTTCAGTAGCTCTCATTACACTGGACGATGTTAAAAAATACTACTCCTCTAATTTCGCTCCGAATGCAGCCAGTTTTCAAATTGCCGGATATCCTGCCAGAAAACGTGTTCTGGCTTCGATGAAAGTTTTTGAGAAAAAATGGCCTGCAGAAAAGGTTGTACTGCCTGCAGTAAAGTCTCCGGCAAGCTCTGAAAAACCGGTCATCTATTTTGTTGATGTGCCCGGAGCCAAACAATCGGTCATACGCATAGGTTGTCTGGGTTTACCAAGAAATCATCCTGATTTTTACCCGGCAACAGTGATGAATTACCGGTTGGGAGGAAATTTTAACAGTGTTCTGAACATGATACTGCGTGAAGAGAAAGGATATACGTATGGGGCCTCTTCCTATTTCAACGGGATGAAGAATTTTGGCCTATTTATAGCAGGGGCCAGCGTGCGTTCCAATACTACGGAAGAATCGTTACGGATTTTCCATGAGTCGATTCAGAATTATCCGACCGAAACGACCGAAGAAGATCTGGTATTTACAAAAAATGCCCTGCTCAGGTCGAATGCCATGAATTTTGAAACTCTGGGTTCATTGGTTGATATTCTGGACAATATAGCATTGTACAATTTACCCGTTGATTACGTTCAGAAAGAATTGGATGTTTTGCAGAAGATCACGTTGGATGAATATCATGCTTTGGCAAAGAAGTACCTGAATCCAAACCGCATGATTTATATTATTGCAGGTGATGCGGCTACCCAACTGCCAAAAGTTCAGGCAACAGGAATTGGTGAAGTAGTGCAATACGTGTTTTAGCCTGCAGCGGTAAGATGAATTTTTTATTGATGCTGTAAAGTATTCATTTTTTATGGCAGCTGTTCGTTTCCAGGTTAACAGTAAACGGACAGCGATTGCAGGTAATGCTCCGGTTTTTGGCACTGTTCGGTATTTTGTAACCGCAAAATGCACAGGAAAGAAACCGGGGCATTATTTTTGCGTATAAAATGAGGAACAAAATTTTGTGGTTATGAAAAAACTGATGATTGCAGGAATACTGCTTGCTGGAATTTCCTTTTACGGATATGCGCAAAAAACCGAGGCCCGTTCGGCAGAGCCATTTGATAAGATTGATGTATTCGGAAAGGTAGTTGTCGATCTGATTAAGGGGGATAAAGAGAAGGTGATAATTGAGAGTCAGGAGATTGACCCGGGCAAAATTACGACGAAAGTTACCAATAAAACCTTGAAAATCAGTATGGCGGAAGATATTTTTGCCGCGGCCAAGTCGGTCAGAGTTATTGTAACGTATGTTCAGCTGTATGAAATACACAGCAAGGGAGGAGCTGATGTGCGTTCTGAAGTTCCGCTGAAGGCCGACAGGGTTGTTTATGAAGCCTCTACCGGAGGAAACATTTATGTAGATGTGGATGTTAAGAACCTGGAAGCATCGATTGGGCAAGGAAGCCTGATTTATATTTCAGGGAAAGCAGATTCTCAGTTAATTACGGCTAATTCAGGGGGTATATATTCCGGGTATGGTGTTGAATGCAAAGAGACAGAAGTAAAGGTTTCGACCAAAGCCAAAGCCAAGGTATATGCCGGAGAGGTACTGAATGCGCAGGCTGCCACAGGCGGATGGATTGGCTTCCAGGGGAACCCGAAGCAAAAAATTATCAAAACCAGTTTAGGAGGCAAGATAGAAGCTACTGTTGAAGACGAAGAATAAAAAACTTCAGCCTATAGGTTATTTTTGGGGTTTTGAAGTAAAAACTCTGCCATTTTCAAATCAGCAGGAGAGGTAATTTTAATATTTTCAGGATTTCCTTCCACGAGGGAAATAGGAAATCCAGCTTTCTGAACAACGGAAGCGTCGTCGGTAAAAGACGGGTCATAATTCTGCTTTCAAATCAGCAGGAGAGGTAATTTTAATATTTTCAGGATTTCCTTCCACGAGGGAAATAGGAAATCCAGCTTTCTGAACAACGGAAGCGTCGTCGGTAAAAGACGGGTCATAATTCTGCTGGTAGGCCTCGAAGAGTATTTCGGAGCGGAAGACCTGAGGGGTTTGTACAATCACATACTCGCTGCGATTGACAGGGTAATTGCCATCGGGAGCGACCCTTCGCAGAGAATCGGCAGGGGGCAGAACCGGAATAGCTGCGCCTGAATTTCCTGCCGCCTCAAAGGTACGCTTTATGGTTTCGACCGAAACCAAAGGCCGTACGGCATCATGCACGGCAATAAGTTCATTGTTTCCGGCAAATGCCAGGGCTGACAGGACTGAATGAAAGCGTGTCTCACCACCTCTGGCTATATGGGCCGGGGTAGTAAAATTCATTTGACGGCACAGTGTTTCCCAGGTTGGCATGCTTTCTTCCGGCAGGGCGATAATGAGTTTGATGGAAGCATCAAACTGCAGGAATTTTTCAATCGTATGAAAAATCACAGGTTTTCCTGCCAGCATCAGGAACTGTTTGGGGACGGGAGACTGCATGCGTCTGCCCATTCCTCCGGCAACGATTATGGCAGTTTTTATGGCATTTTCTGCATTCATTCTGTCGGGCACTCCTTTCCGGGTTAAATCTTTTCAGCCGCTGGCATTCCAATATCAGGAGATGGTCAACTGCGGAATCAAAAGTAAAAAATGTGCAGTATATTTAACCATCTGAATCGAATTAAAATTTTTACAAAATGTTTTCATCTGACATTCCCGGATTTTTGGAAGAATTAAAGAAAAACAACAGCAGAGAATGGTTTCAGGCCAACAAGAAATGGTATGAGCAATGCAGGGCGGACTTTGAATTGTTTATTACCCTTCTTATCAGTGAAATTGGAAAATTTGACCGGAGCATAGGATCCCTGAAAGCATCCGACTGTCTTTTCAGGATTTACAGAGATATCCGTTTTTCGCCTGATAAGACTCCCTATAAGACCAATTTTGGCGCTTACATAGCCAGAGGAGGGAGAAAGTCGGAATTTGCCGGATACTATTTTCATATTGAACCGGGAAACTGTATGCTGGCCGGGGGTATTTACATGCCTTCCAAAGAAATTCTGAAAGCTGTCAGGGAGGAAATATTCCATAACCCGGAGGATATTCTGGCAATCATCCATAACAAAGAATTCCGGAAGGTTTTTCCTGCCATTACCGGGGAACAGTTGAAGACTGCTCCTCAGGGGTATCCGAAAGACTGGGAATATATTGATTTACTGAAATTTAAAGATTATAATCTGGTACGGCCGTTTATGGTCAGCGACATGAAGAAGAAAAACTTTCTTGAATTTGTAACAGAAACGTACCGGATGATGAATCCGTTCAATGAATACCTTAATGGTATAATCCTGCAGGTAGTCTGAGGCTGGAATACTGAATCAATATCCCAGGTACATTGCAAGAATTTCAAGCGATTGTTATTTCAGGACTGGTTTTGTGATACCACTGCTATACACACCTATAAGGGCTATAGCTTTTCTTCCTGCATAGCATACGCCGTATGAGCAACAGCCGGAAGGGAAGGGTGGAGATTTTCTGGAATTATTTTTCCAGTTCTTTCCAGATGAGGGCACTGGCGCCCATCACGGCTGCATTTTTATCAGCCAGGCCGGAAGGCAGGATTTTCACTTTGTTTTTATAGATGGCGAGCAATTTTTCTTCGAAGAATTTGCGGGTTGGGGTAAAAATAAGGTCACCGGCATTAGCGAGGCCGCCAAGGAGGAAAATGGCTTCGGGGCTTGTATGTGCGACAGCATCGGCCAGTTTGGAAGCAAGTATTTCTCCGGTATATTCAAAAGCCTCGATGGCAACAGGGTCTCCTGCGTTAGCTGCTTCAGAAATCATTTCCGGAGTAAGTTCATCCCAGCTGTATCGGCGGAGGTCGCTTTTATAGAGGGTATCGGAAAGGAGTTTGAAAACGGTCCGTTTAATTCCCGGAGCCGATACATAAGTTTCGAGGCATCCGCGACGACCGCATCCGCACATTCGTCCGTTCAGTTTGACGATGGTATGACCCAATTCTCCGGCGAAGCCGTCATGTCCGTAAACAAGTTCACCATTGACAACGATTCCGCTTCCGAGTCCGGTACCCAGAGTAATCACAATAAAGTCTTTCATTCCTTTAGCTGCGCCGAAGATCATTTCACCTATGGCTGCGGCATTGGCGTCATTTGTGAGTACTACCGGCACATGGAAATGGTTTTTAAAGATTTCCACCAGAGGAATGATGCCTTTCCAGCGGAGATTAGGAGCAAATTCGATAGTTCCCTTATAGTAGTTTCCATTCGGAGCACCGATACCAATTCCTTTAAGGATCAGCTTTTGGGTAACTTTATCAAAAAGACCCATAACGGCTTTATGCAAATCCTTTACGTACAAGTTTACATCATCAGTAAAATCGGTAGGGATAGAGCTCTCACCATATACATTCCCTTCGCGGTCAACAATTCCAAATTTGGTAAAGGTTCCTCCGATGTCAATACCTACTACTACCTCATTCATGGTTACATCAGTTTAAAAGTCCTATTTGGTTTTATTCATCCGGAACAGGGCAAAAGCGTAAGCTCCCAGTGAAACGGCCCGGCTGGTACCCAATACTGAAAGGCCCACGCCGGTTCTTTTCATTGGATCATACTTCAATTTGTGTTGTGTTCCAGGCAAATAAATTTCTGTTTCTTTTCCGGTTGCAAATATGGCAAATTCTTTTTCATCTTCAAGATTAAATACCTGCATTTCAAGACGGTTGACCGGTTTACCGCCAAAGGAGGCAAAAGGCGCATTCATTTCGTTCACCAGAGCGGGTAGAAAGAATTCGCTGGCACCGGCCAGGCCGCCACCAATAACAATCAGTCCGTCAATCAGAGTGATGGCATTGGCGAGGGCATCGCCCACAACCTGTCCGAACTTTTCAAAAGCTGTAACTGCGGCCTTCTGGTTTCCTTCCTTTTCCCCTTTTGCAATGAGATAAATATCTTTTGGTTCGGGTGAATCGTCGAAAGGAATCCCGGCAAGAAGGGCATATTTTCTACGTATGCCGCGGATGCTTGCACCTTCTTCGACGAAAGTTTGTCCGTTTTTATGGCGCATAAGCCATATTTCAGCACCGGCTGCGTTATCTCCGATGAAAAGTTCCCCGTTATGGACGATACCTCCTCCAAATCCCGTTCCCAGAGTAACTCCGAAAAGGTTGCGATACTGTTTTGAACTACCTGCTTCGCGGAGTTTTTTGTTGATCAGGGGCAGGAAGCCGGCAATGGCTTCGCCGTAGGCAAAAAGGTCGCCGTCGTTGTTGATGTAAACAGGAATATTGAAATGTTCCCTGAGCATGGGTCCGAGAGGGATTCCTCCCCGAAAGCAGGGCAGATTTCCGAGATCGCCGATGATTCCGGCCGGGTAATCTGCCGGACCAGGAAAAGCAAAACTGATAGCGTGCGGTTTGGATGGAAGTTTTTTATAAACTTCATCAAAGCCTGCAAAGATTGACTGCAGGCAGAGGTTCAGGTCATTTGCATTGGACGGATACCGGACAGGTTCAATAATTTCTTCTCCTCCTCTGATAGCCGAAAAAACAAAATTGGTGCCTCCGGCATCCAGTGTCATAACCGTTCGGGGGTCGCTGAAGAGATCAATCATAGTTTCCGGTAATTAAGGGAAAGCCATCCGATGTAAAGTATACAGAGAAGGGGGACGATGAACCCGATCATGGAACTGGTCTTATCAGCCACAGCTCCCATAACCGGCGGAATAAGGGCTCCACCGAGGATGGCGGTAACCATAAGTCCGCTCAGTTCATTGCTTCGGTCAGGCATCCGGTCAATGGCAATGGAAAAGATAAGGGGAAAAATATTGGCAAAACCCAGCCCGATAACAATGGCGCTGATAAAGGAGACGAGGCTGTTGTTGATCAGAAGGCCCAGGAGACCGAGTACCGAGATAAAAGAAGTGATACGGAGGAATACCGCCGGTGAGATGACCCGAAGAATAATTCCGCCCAGGAAGCGCCCTGTCATGAGGGCAAGGAAAAACAATCCGGTACCGGCAAGCCCTGATTTCTGAATGTCAATGCCAAAACGGTCGCGAAGATAGATTGGTACACCTGAACTTACCGATACTTCTGCTCCCACGTAGAAGAATATTCCAAGTACCATCCAAAGCACAAAGGGTTCTTTTAGAAGGGAAAAGCATGAAGAGAAACTGGCGGCTGCGGAGCCTGAATTCTTTTTCTCATCCAGGTTGACCAGGAGAAGCACCACGATAGTAATCAGAATGGTTATGCTGTAAACGGGAAATACATCGGTCCAGCTAAGGTTGAAGTATTTATTGAAGATAACGGGAAGAAACGCTGTTGACAGAGAACCTATTGCCTTGATAAACTGGGCGAAGGAAAGATTGCTTGAGAAGGAGCCCTCAGGACTGACATCGTGCATAGCCGGATTTCCGGCCACCTGAAGTACAGCCGCACCTGCCCCGAGCAATACTATTGTTACAAGGAAAAGCAAATAACTTGATATTGTGAATACGGGAATGGTCAGTCCTATGAATGCCAGCAAAAGTCCCAGCAGAAGGGTTGTTTTTTTCCCTTTCCGGTCCTGAAAGATGCCCATGGGAACCGATAACAGTCCGAACATAAGAAAGCCAACAAAGGGAATGAGCTGAGCAACAGTATTGGAAAGATGAAAGGTTTCTTTTGCCAGACCAACAAAAGGGCCCACAGCATCTCCGAAGCCCATTATCAGAAAAACGAGAAAAATTGGTATTGCTTTTGACCGCATGGCGTGTAAATTTTTATAACAAAAGCCAAAATAAAATAATATTCATGATATTTCAATGAGAGATGCGGAGCGAAAAAAGTTTGTATCTTTATTGCACATAATTATAACATCATATGAAGAATTTGATTGTTCCCATTGATTTTTCGCAGCATTCATTAAAGGGGCTGGAAATGGCCCTGTTGTTTTCGCGAAAGATGCATGTAAACATACAGATGGTTTATGTGCAGATGAAAAGCAGTGAAATTTATGCAGGCCCTCAGCTGGAAGAAAAAAAAATGGCCGAAAAGAAGTTCGAAATAATTATCAAAGAGTACAGTAAGTTTCTTGGGAATGAATCGCGGTTGCGCTATATAGTAAAGAAAGGGAAGGTTTATGAAGAGATTGTGAATCAGGCCCATTCATACAAAGAAAGCATGATTATCACTTCAACCCATGGTGCTTCGGGTTTTGAAGAACTGTTTATAGGAAGCAATGCCCTGAAAATTATTTCAGCGACTGACAGGCCGGTGATCACCATACGCAGGGATCTGGCTTCACCCGATATAAAAAAGATTGTTTTACCCATTGACAATATTCCGGAAACACGGCAGAAAGTTGTACTGGCGTCGCGGATTGCCATGGCCTTTGGCAGTGAAGTGTATGTGCTTACGTTAAGCACATCCAAAAGTCAGCATGTTTCTCAGAAGCTTGAGGCCTATACGAGGCAGGTGATAAAATTTCTGGAATCGGCAAAAATCAAATACCAGCGAAGTACTTCTTTCGGGGAAAACCCGGCTGAAATGACGCTGGAATATGCCAAAAAAGTGAAGGCAGATTTGATTGCTATCATGACGGAAAAAGTTTCGGCAATAACCAATTTGTTTTTCGGAAGCTATGCTCATCAGCTGATCAACCGTTCAGACATACCCGTATTGAACATCAAGCCTCAGGAAATACATCTGCCGCGTGATTTCAGCACCTTTGGTGAGGCATAACTTCAGCGGCTTACCTTTACTTCTTTTTCAAATTCCCTTCGGAGCAATTTCATCTGAAGGGATAACGGAGTGATTTTGGCCAGGAAAAGGAAAAACCGGTTGATCCATTTCGGAATGATGATTTGCTTGCCGTGCAACATTCTGCTCAGAGTATATTCTGCAAGGTCAAAGCGGTCGATTTTGCTAAGGTTTCCCCAGAATCCATGCGCCCGGATCCGGCCGAACGTACCAGGGTTTGTTTCAACACCGTTGGGGCATACAACACTAACCTGCACGGGAGAATTTCGCAGTTCTTCGGCAAGTGCCAGTGAGAAGCGAATTACAAAGGCTTTGGATGCAGAATAAACCGTTTTATACGGGATGGGATAATATCCTGAAAGGCTGGCAATATTCAGTATGTAAGACTTTTCACTTTCTTTCAGCATAGGAAGAAACAGCCGGGTAAGGAGAACAAGTGCCCTTATGTTTAAGAGGATACGTTCATCCGAGTATTGCGGGGATGATTCTTCAAAGATGGCTGTTCCGGCTCTTCCGGCATTATTGATCAGCATATTTATTTTAAGGCCGCGGTGAATGCAATACTGGAAAACCTTTTCAGGGGCGTCTTTTTCCGTGAGGTCGATTCCCAGGGATTCTACATGAACGTTCCAACGGTTACGAATGAATTTTTCGGTTTCGGTAAGATCTTCATCGGGCAATGCTACCAGAAAAAGATTCATTCCCCTTTGGGCGCATTTTTCGGCAAAAGCCCTTCCTATTCCGGCACTTCCGCCGGTAATCATTGTACAGATGGTTTTGTCTTCAGGCATAGGATGACATATTTTTAAGCCAGTTAATGGTTATTTGCAATCCTTCCTTGAGAGGTGTTGGCTGGTAGCCAAGTTCCCTGATGGCTTTGTTGCTGGAAACATTCCAGTTCTGAACGTATTTTCGTATCAACCCGGGAGTAATCGGAGGGCGGGTGCGGGTAAGCACAGCCCAGGCCAGAAGCAGGGAGGAAACGCTGATCATAACCGGATAGGGAACATGGATCATGAGATGTTTTCGGCCGGAAATTTTTCCGAGCAGGTTAAAAAAGTCATCAAACGATATGTTTTCTCCTCCGAGAATGTATTTTTCGCCAGGTTTTCCCTTTTCCAGGGCCATTTTTATGCCTCTGGCAACATCGGAAATAAAAACATAATTGCCGATTGCCTTTCCGTTCCCGGGGATGAACTTCCACTGGCCTCGCAGGTATTTCAGAATGAGCAAAGTAACACTGTTGGCTTCATTCATCAGACCCGGACCGTAAAGCCTGGTAGGATTCACAACGACAACAGGTAATCCTGCTCTGGCATATTCCAGGGCAAGATCTTCGGTCATGGATTTGATTTTATCATACGGGGTGGCGTAAAATGATCCATTGACGGTGGTTTCATCGGTAATCCCGTTCCCTGAAGGCCCGAATACGCCGGCTGAAGAAACATATACGATTTTTTTTATACCTGATTGGCGCGCTTTATCAAGTACAAGACGGGTTCCATAGTAATTTACCTCCATAATCTTGTTTACCGGAGCATATATCCCGGCAAAGGCAGCGGCATGGATAACAGCTTCACAATCCGACATTCCTTTTTCCAGGCAATCCGGGTCTTCAACAGACCCTTTTATCCATTGAACGGGAAGATGAAGGAGATCGTTCCGTTTTTCTTCGCTTCGGTACAATGCACTTATTTGGTATCCGTCAGCTGACAGCTGATGCAAAAGCTCTCTTCCGATTAGGCCGGTTGCCCCGGTGATAAAAACCTTCATAATTGCTGATGCTTGGTTACGGCATGCAAAGCTATCCATTCGTTTGATAAGGCAAGCACAATATGCGCAATAACAGCCGGCCAGATGTTCCCGGTGAAACTGCATGCCCAGCAGAGGACTGCACCAAAGGGGATGGCGGCCATTGTTTCCCGGAGATTTTTCGGAAAATGGGCAAAGGAATAAACGACAAGATTGACGGTGAGAGCAAGAGGAAGGTTATATTTTGAAAGCAGAAGGAAAAACATGCATCCTCTGAAAAGGAATTCATAGGCAAAAAGGTAGGCTATCCAGCTCAGTGCACTCAGCAGGACAAGTTTTCCGTTCCATTGTTCCATGCGGATTTCCGGATACAACTGAAGGTTTTCAGGTCGTCTTCCGGTTATCAGGCTTATTATTATTAAAGGAATGGATAAGGCAACGGAGACAATCGCAGTATTGTGAGCGTTACGAAGAGAAAACCAATCCAGAAAATTCTGGTGAGTAAAATGAAGGAAGAGCCATGGAAGGAGAAAGAACAAAAGCACGGCAAGACTGCGTTTGAAAAGAACAAAGCGAAGAGAGCCTTTTCCGGCCCGGGTAGAAAACCATCCATTGGAAATCACTTTTCCGCACAGAACCCACCATCCGATATAGCAGATGCCGGCAAAAAGAAATCCTGTTTCGGGGGCCAGTGTTTGCATTTTTTGTTTGTCCGGGTTATCAGCTCACAATACCGGATTTTCAGGAATATTTCCGTCGGAATACATTCCCGCAATCAAAAATATTATTTTTAACCAAAGAAACGACAGATTATGAAACAAAAACATGTAATAGTGATTGGTTCGGGTGTGGCGGGTATGGCATCTGCGATCAGGCTGGCAGCAAAAGGTTTTTCTGTAGAAATTTTCGAATCGGCTTCTCAACCCGGAGGAAAATTAAACGAATTGCGTCAGGAGGGCTTTCGTTTTGACAGAGGACCTTCATTGTTTACCCTGCCTCATTTGCTCGATGAAGTATTTTCAGATTGTGGCAAAGATCCCCGAGATTATTACACATACGATATTCTTCCGGTTATTTGCAGGTATTTTTATGAAGACGGGACTGTGCTTGATGCTTACAGGGATCCGGTTCAGCTGGCTTCAGAAATTGAGACAAAAACAGGTGAAAAGGCACATAAGGTGCTTCATTTTCTCGAGAAGAGCCGAAAGATATATGAACTGACCTCCAATGTCTTTTTGTTCCGGTCATTTCATCAGTTTTCCACTTTTGTTTCGCGGGATTTTATTAAAGCATTATTGCAATGGTATAAGCTCGACCCTTTTACTACCATGCATACCCGAAACAGCAGAATTTTCAGGGAAAAACATATCGTTCAACTTTTTGACCGTTATGCCACTTATAACGGTTCCGATCCTTATCAGGCACCAGCTACCCTGAATGTTATACCGCATCTTGAACATAACATCGGTGCTTTTTTCCCTGAGGGAGGCATGTACACAATTATTAAATCCCTGCGAAAGCTGGCAGAAGAATTTCAGGTATCAATCCATACCGGGACGAAGGTGGATGAAATAATTCTATCGGGTAAAAAGGTTTCCGGGGTGCGTGCGGGGAATGACATACATCCCTCTGATATTGTCGTATCTGATGCGGATATTGTATACACTTATGCTCTGATAAAAAATCATCCGATACCAAAGCGTTTTATTACCTCCGGAAGGTCAACATCGGCTCTTATTTTTTACTGGGGTATCAAAGGGAATTACCCGGAGCTTGATTTGCACAATGTTTTGTTTTCATCTGACTATCAAAAGGAATTTGAATATTTGTTCCGAAAAAAGAGCATCACAGATGATCCGACGGTGTATATTTTTATCAGCAAAAAACGGGTACAGGGCGATGCGCCGGAAGGATCAGAGAACTGGTTTGTCATGATCAATACGCCCGAAAATATTGGCCAGGACTGGGATGTTCTGATCAGCCATGCGCGCAAAAATATTCTGGCAAAAATTGAGCGGATAACAGGAAGAAGGATAGAGCCGCAAATTGTAACTGAGTCAATCCTTGATCCTCGGAAAATAGAGGAGTATACATCTTCCTGGCATGGTTCACTTTACGGGGCACATTCCAATTCAGTTTTTTCTGCCTTTTTGCGTCATCCGAATTTCAGCCGTAAAATACAGGGATTGTATTTTTGCGGTGGCAGTGTTCATCCGGGCGGAGGGATACCGCTTTGCCTTTCTTCTGCAAAGATTGTAGCCGAATTGGTATGCCGGAGAGAACGTTAGCGGGCCTCTGACATATCCACAGCTATTTCGAGATCCCAGTTGGAACGGACTTCCACGTCAGAGGGGTAAATAACCACTTTTTCGGGTTGTATTTTTTTCAGGTAATTTCCGGTATCCCAGATTCCGTTGGCATTGGCATCAGCAATTGCTCTCAGTTTGTACTTTTTGGGTAGGAGGAGTTCAAAGACTGTATTTCCGGCCGAACCGGCGTTTCTTCTCAGCACAACTTTATCGTTTTCAATTAATTCATAAACCACGGGAGTTGTGGCATTCTGAGCCGTTACAATCAGTCTTCCGTAGTATTCAGCTTCCCTGGTTTTAAAGCGAACTTTCAGAGTATCGTTTATCTGATGATAGATGGTTTGTATCGCTCCGGGAAGGCAGACAAGCTGGAAGGTTGAGTTTTCAACCCATGGTACATCGAGTTGTATTTTACGGAAATTCCCTGCTTGTTTTTTGAGTTTGCAGGGATAGGGTGCGAAAATCGTATCTTTAAGAATCTGAAGATCAATTAAAGATGTATCTATTCCAAGGATCGGGTGCGGCGCTTCAAGGATAAGGGATTCATTCAGTTCAATGATTTTGCCGGGAGAAGCGTTTCCTGTCAGTTTGAAACCGGAAGACTGCTCCTGTTTTTCTCCTTTCCTTGGTTTGCTTTGTGTTTTGGGGATAAAGGAAAACCGAAGCGTATCGGAACGGATTATTGTATTTCCCGTTGAATCTGTTTCAGGGAATCGGGCAAGTAAACTGAGGTTTTGTTTTCTTATAAGGGAAGAATCCGTTATCCAGAAAAGGAAGGTATCGAGATTCTGAGACATTTCAGGAAGATACCAGGGCCGGTTTACTATAGTATCAGCAGGTTCCAGGGTAACCGTATCGCGGGAAGGGATGTTCAGGTACACCGCCAGAAGACAGGCTTCGGGACGTTTATAATCTTTCAGGTATTGAGCTGAAGGGAGTTCTTTGAAAAGACGAAAATGAACAACTGCGGCATATTCTTTTTCGGCCGGCAAGGATTCGGAGGAATCCGGTATGCTTTTCAGTGAATCAACGGGAGAACCGGAACCGACAGTGCGGGCCGAATCAATTGCTTCCCTCTGGATTCTGAAACTATCAGGATGCAAAAAAAGCAATGAATCGTCAAAGCCAATCATTTCGTCGGGAGGGTCGTAGCGCAAGTTGTTGTTTGCGTCAGCAAGAGCGATGATATTATAAGTTCCCTCCTTAAGGAAGGGAATGCGAAAATTTCCGTTTTTATCGGTACGGCCAACATAAAGAGGTTTCAGGCGATAGGGTGCCGAATCGGACAGTTGTTCGTACAGCATCACCATGACCTGTTCTTTTGGTACTTTCAGATCATATGAACTGATGACCGAACCCTTCACGGTAAACGAGTCGACGTAACTGCCGGTAGAGAAAACATAAATAAAACCCGGCACCGGATTATTTTCGGTAAAATCGGTAATTGCATTTCCGAAATTCAGGGTATAGGTGGTATTTTCCCTGAGTGTGTCTTCAATAATGATCTCGATCTTTTTGCCTTTCAGTTTAATTTCGGGTTGTTTATGCAAGGGAGGCGAAACAAGGAGTTCCTGCTGGACATTTTTCAAATCGAGGAATTCATTGAAGGTAATGACAATCTTTTTCGGGTGGATTCCGGTTGCTTTGAATGGCGGTTCACTGTGCAGTACAACCGGCGGGATGGTATCCTTGGGTCCGCCGGTAACTGTCCCGACTTTTGCGCAATTTGGCAGGAAAAAGGAAACCATCAGAAGCAAAAAAGGGAAAATGCCGGTTAACCGGAGAAATGATTTTTTTAAGCCAGGTGATGTTGTTCCGGGCTCGTAAAAAGTTGCTGAAATTCCAACTTCCGGCCTTATCCGTTTTCTGCCGGAACAAGGCGCAGGTGTTAAAATATTTGAAAGCCGGAACATACTCTGCACTTTTCGACTAAGTTAATCTGAGCAGGTTAAACGGCCAAATTTATAGTTTTTGGATTGAGTTAAGAATAAAATCAAAGATTAAAAATGCACGTTCGCAAAAAATCTCGTACGTTTGCACACTGAACCAAATGCATGAGATATGATTCTGAATGCGGTTATCTGGAATGCCAATCCGGAAATATTTTCCCTCGGAACTCTCAGCCTCCGGTGGTATGGTCTTTTGTTTGCCCTGGGGTTTGTCATCGGGTATTTTATTTTTCAGAATTTTTTCAGGAGAGAAGGCATATCGTACGAATACCTTGACAAACTGCTTGTTTACATGGCAGTTGGTACTATTGCAGGGGCACGGCTCGGGCATTGTTTTTTTTATGATCCGAAGTATTATCTGAACAATCCGTTGGAAATTCTGGAAGTCTGGAAAGGCGGTCTGGCAAGTCATGGAGCAGCTATAGGAATTTTGCTGGCCTTATGGCTTTTTGTAAGGAAATACAAATTTTCTTACCTCTGGTTGCTCGACAGAATAGTTATTCCGGTTGCCCTGGCGGGAGCCTTCATACGTACCGGTAATCTCATGAATTCTGAGATTTATGGCGTGGCAACCCGGAGTACGAAAGGATTCATTTACGTGCATGATCTGACCCGCCAGCTTGAAAGACTGAAAGCGGTAAATTCCATTCATTACCGGGTAACAGGTGATAGCCTGTCCAACGGAAGGGCTTTGCCGATGGAAGTTCAGGTAACCCTGGGGTCGCAGTTGCGTGACTCTTCCTCTGCTGCTTTGTTTGCCGAATTAAGATTAAGGGAGTACCTTGCTAATAACCCGTTAGTTGAAGAAACAGATTTCTATTATCCTCCTGATAAGGACTTCCGTTACAAAGTTGAGAAAAATGCAAAAGGAAGGTATGTCGTCACAGCGTATTTTATGGGTGTGCCAAAGTATCCGACACAGATTTTTGAAGCGCTTTCCTATTTTGCTATCTTTTTGATTCTGTATGGCCTTTATTTGAAATACGGGACCAGGTTAAACAAGGGATTTTTGTTTGGAATGTTTTTAATGCTGGTCTTCACGGCACGTTTCCTCATTGAGTTTATCAAGGAATTTCAGTCGGCTTTTGAAGCCAACCTGCCTCTGAATATGGGACAACTGCTGAGCATACCTTTCATTATAGCCGGAATTTATTTCATTGTGCAGTCGTTAAGAAAAAAGGAAAAGTCGGTTCATTTCGAAGAAAACGCTTAATTATTGGTTTGTTTTACCCGGCATGGAATCAACAGCCGCCATTTATTACAGGACCATGACAGGGAATACACGGGAGGCTGCCCTGCGGATTTCGGAATTGTTCGGGGACCGAACAAAGGGTTGCTACGATATTGTCAAAGATGGATTTCCGGATTGGGAAAAACATGATATCCTGTTGTTTGGAACCTGCACGTGGGATGTCGGGCAGCTTCCGCCGGGCTGGGAAAAGCTGGAAATCCTGCTGAACAATTCTTTAATACAGGGCAAGAAAATCGCATTGTTTGGATTAGGAGACCAGGGAAGTTATCCGGATTCCTTTTCGGATGGGTTGGGCATCCTTTACCAGTGGTTCCGGAAGGCCGGGTGCAAAATCTACGGGCGATGGCCGGCTGAGGGATATACCTACGCTTTTTCAAGGGCTGAAGAAAACGGAGTTTTTGCCGGGCTGGTTCTCGATGAAAACCAGCAGCCTGAACTGTCTGAAACAAGAATAAAAACATGGGTAGAGCAAGTAAAAAAGGAAATGAATCGGGAAGCCAACAGGTAATTTTAGCCTCGCGGAGTTGTTTCTCATACATATCAGCTAATTAATGAAAGAAGAAAAGGAATTCTTAAGAAAGTAATTGCAATGAGTGCGCATCTTCATTCTTCCGGTGCCCTTTCGGGTAAAAGTGGTGTGGCACAGGGCCGGCTGATTGTGGTGGTGATGCTGAACCTGCTCATCACTCTGGCGGAACTGGCAGGGGGGATGCTGGCCAACAGCCTTGCCCTTGTATCGGATGCCGTTCATAACTTCGGAGACACATTGAGCATTTTTGTTGCATGGCTGGCCGGCCGGATCAGCGACAGGGACCCGAATGTGCGGAAGACATACGGTTATCGCAGAGCCGAGATTCTGTCGGCTTTGCTGAATGCTTCTGTTCTCATTGTAATCTGTCTTTTTCTTCTTTCTGAAGGCTGGAAGCGCCTGATGCACCCCGAAAGCGTCAAAGGCGGTCTGATGATATGGATAGCTCTGATTGGTTTTGCTGCCAATTTCCTGTCAATTCTTCTTCTGAAAAAAGAAGAAGGAAAAAGCTTAAACATCAGGGCAGCATACCTTCATCTTCTAGGAGATACCCTGTCGTCAGTAGCAGTTATTGCCGGAGGAATTCTGATTTTGTTTTTCCGCATTTACTGGATTGACCCTGTACTCACCCTGTTCATCAGTCTGTACATTCTCAAGGAGACGTATGAAGTTCTGCGACAGACGGTTGATATTCTGATGCAGGGAACACCAAAGGATCTGGATCTGAATCACGTACAGCATGTTCTTGAACAAGTTGAAGGGATAGCTAATATTCACCACGTACATGCCTGGAATTTGTCGGACAGGGAAATTCATTTTGAATGCCATGTTGATCTGGCGGAAGATATCAGGATTAGTGAGTCGGAAAAAATTCTGAATCAAGTTACGGAGATTTTGCGTGAACAATTTGGAATTTCGCATGTTACTCTGCAGTTTGAATACAATTGCTGCGACGATAAACAATTGCTGCACAGCAGAAAGGAGGAAACATGACAGAGTGGATTCTCAGGTATCTGAAGGAAACAGCAGTGCTTGGGATGGAGATGGCTCCGTATCTGATGCTGGGTTTTCTTTTTGCCGGCATACTATATGTCTATTTTCCAAGGGAGAAAGTAACCCGCTATCTTGGGGGTAACAATCTGCGATCGGTTATCAATGCAGCACTGATAGGTGTTCCCCTGCCATTATGTTCGTGCGGGGTAATACCGGCTGGTATTTCTTTTTATAAGAGTGGTTCATCCAGAGGGTCAACCGTATCGTTTCTTATATCGACACCCCAGACAGGGGTTGATTCCATTATGGCCACAGGATCATTGCTGGGATGGGCGTTTGCCATAGTTCGTCCTATAGTTGCCTTTCTCACAGGCATATTGGGCGGGCTGTTAACCAATCTTGCTTTCAGAAACGAAAACAGCAAGCCGGTTCAGAAAGTGGTGGACCTTAATGGATCTGAAGAAGAGTTTCATTACAGGAACAAGTTTTTTGGCATGCTCCGGTATGCTTATGTTGATTTCCTTCAGGATATTGCCAAATGGCTCCTGATAGGTCTTCTGCTGGCAGGTCTGATATCGGTTCTCATACCTGATGATTTTTTTACCCGTTATCTGGGAAATAATCTGGTGAGCATGCTCTTGATATTGATGGTAGCGGTTCCCCTGTATGTGTGCGCAACGGGATCCATACCTATTGCAGCCGTTCTGATGATGAAAGGATTGTCACCTGGTGCGGCTCTTGTATTTCTTATGGCCGGGCCGGCTACCAATGTTGCCACCATGACGGTTATCGGCAAGGTAATGGGGAAAAAGGTATTGGGTATGTATATGGTATCTATCATCGGGGGGGCCTTGCTGTCAGGTATTTTAATTGACCTGCTGTTGCCTGCCCAGTGGTTTATCATGCCGTTGCATCATCTTCATCAGGCCCATGAGCACGGGCTTCCGCTCTGGCTGAAGGCCGGTTCGGGAATTGTTTTACTGGCACTCACACTATTTGCCATCTACAGAAGATATTTCAGGCCAAATAAGATAATCACAACTGATACTATCGAAAAAAAGGATGAAGCTATGAAGGAACTTTTGGTAAAAGTAGGCGGCATGACTTGCCAGCACTGTAAGATGAATGTGGAACGAACCTTAAAGGCTGTTCCTGGCATTCAGGTTGCAGAGGTTGATCTGAGTTCAGGCAAAGTTCTTCTGAAAGGGGATCAAATTGACCTGCAGGCTGTCAGAGACGGTGTCGAAAGTATTGGCTATACCTATGAAGGGGTTTTATAAGTTTTCCCTCTCATATATTTCAGCATATCAGTTTAATCCTTATTTTTGCAGTTCACTGTGCCATGCAGTTCATTGTTGAGAACAGACATGGCAGGTGGGTTATGCAATTCCAACCATTAAAAATGAAACAATATGCACAAACTGGTATTATTACGGCATGGTGAAAGTCAGTGGAACAAGGAAAACCGTTTCACGGGCTGGACGGATGTAGATCTTAGTGAAAAGGGCATAGAGGAAGCCAAAAATGCAGGACGTTTAATGAAAGAAGCGGGGCTTACGTTCGACATTGCTTATACTTCCGTGCTGAAGAGAGCTATCAGGACACTATGGATTGCTCTGGATGAGATGGATATGATGTGGCTTCCCATTGTCAACACCTGGCGTCTGAACGAACGTCATTACGGGGCCCTTCAGGGTTTGAACAAGGCAGAAACAGCCGCCAAACACGGAGAAGAAAAGGTAAAGATATGGCGAAGAAGCTATGATGTTCCGCCGCCAGCCCTGGAAAAAACGGATCCGCGTTATCCCGGGAATTTTCCGGCGTACAAAAATGTTCCGGAAAAAGATCTTCCTCTTACCGAATCACTGAAAGATACGGTTGCCCGTTTTCTTCCCTTCTGGCACGAAACCGTTGCTCCTGCCATCAAATCAGGGAAGAAGGTTCTGATTGCAGCACACGGAAACAGCCTGAGAGCTCTTGTCAAGTACCTTGACAATATGAGTGATGAAGCCATTGTGGAATTGAATATTCCTACCGGCGTTCCTCTCGTTTATGAACTGGATGATGATCTTAAACCCATCAAGCATTATTATCTCGGAGATGAAGAAGCTGTAAGAAAAGCCATGGAAGCTGTTGCCAATCAGGGTAAAGCCAAAAAGTAATTTTTGAGAAAGTTTAAACAAAAGCCGGTTGATGTTTTCGTCAACCGGCTTTTATTTTACATTCAGGTCAATTTATTACGATCATGAATAATATCTTGGATTTCCGGTATTCCTGCTCGGAAGGAAAAAAATTTTAACATTTTTTATCATTCATCGAATAATGAATCAAAATTCTCTATAACTTTGCAACGTTTTAAATTTTAATACTTTATCAATATGAAAAAACTGATTGCCTTATCATCTGTGGTTTTGATGCTTGTTCTGGCTTCCTGCGGCGGCAAAGCTACCAAACAGCAAACGACTGACACAACCAACGTACCTGTTGAGCAGCCGGTTGATAGCAATGCTGTTGATACAGCTGCTGTACAGCAGTAAACATATCATCATCAGCAAGACAGGACGGAGAAGTTATCAAAAGCTAAAGCATGGGAACGTCAAAGTGACGTTCCTTTTTTTTTCGTATTCCGCCAGCCGTAACAGATTGTTTAATTTTGTGAAAGGTTTTTCCGTTATAGGTGTCAAATAGGCACCCAATTCTTCCTGGATGGAGGACAAGGAAATTGTTCAGAAAATACTGGACGGAGATCACCGGGCCTTTGAGATGCTGGTAGAAAAATACCAGGAAATGGTATTCCGGACGTGCATCGGATTGTTGCATAATCCTGATGATGCTGATGATTTAGCTCAGGAAGTATTCGTCGAGGTTTTTGAGTCGCTGGGATTTTTCCGGCATGAAGCCAAGCTTTCTACATGGATTTACAGGATTGCCGTCAACAAATCACTCAATCATTTAAAAAAGATCAAGAAGAAAAGTCTTTTCAAAAGCCTGGAGGAAATTTTTCAGCCGGGACAGAAAAATGATCTGTCTGTTTCCCTGGCAGATGGTGCCGATAAGGGTGTTGAGGCGGAGGAACAGAAAAAAATCCTCGAGGCAGCCTTGAACAAACTGCCTGAAAACCAGAGAATAGCATTTGTTCTTTTCCGTTATGATGAATTGCCGCAGAAAGAGATTGCCGAAATTATGGGTCTATCTGTTTCGGCGGTTGAGTCTCTTGTTCACCGGGCCAGGAAAAATTTGTATAAATTACTGGAAAACACCGAAATTCATGCTAAATAACATGCAAGATTTTTGCTTATTTGTTGTCAAATCAAAAAAGGACCGGTTATGAAATGCCAGGAGGTTTCCGATTATCTTGACCGTTATCTGGACGGCCAACTGGATGCCGGTACCAGCCGGATGTTGCAGGATCATTTGTCTTCCTGCGATTCCTGCCGGCAGAAAGTTGAGCGGTTTGAGCTTATTATGGAGGCCATTGAAAAGGAGAAGAAAGCAGAGCTCAGGCCATTCTTTTATACGCGGGTATTAAACAGGCTGGAAGCAAAAAAGGAATCCGAGATGAGGACAGGCACTGCTCAACGGGTTTGGCAGCCCGCCCTGATGGTCCTTTTGCTTCTGCTTTCCCTTACTATTGGTATTCTCGTGGGCAGCAAATATTCAGGTACTACATACACACAATCAACAAACACTGTAATTTCTGCCGATGAGTTTTACATCAATGAAGGCCGGAATGAAATTGAAACCATTCTTTTGGCGGAGGAATAAGCCATGAATTATTTTTCAGGAAACAGGATTCTTTACTGGATCATTGCCATACTGGGCGTGTTCTGTCTTTCTCTTCTGGCGGGTATTTATGTTCACTATATGAAGGGAAAGAAATTGTATGAACAGAGAGTTCAGATGGAGCAACAGAGGCATCGTGACATCATGAACAACCTTCATCTGACGCCGGAACAGGAAAATGCTTTCAACCTTTCGCGCGATAAATATTTCCATGAGGCCGGTGCTGTAATGGAACAACTGAATGCGAAAAGAAATGAATACATTCAGGAATTGACTTCCGAAAATCCTGACACAACCCGTCTGAAAGCCATTTCAGAAGAAATCGGAGTCCTTCACAGGAACCTGAAGGTTCTTACCATGCGGCATTATATGGAATTGCGGAGATTGTGCAATGCTGATCAGCAGAAGGTTCTGAACGAAATGTTCAGCCGTTTTATACAGAACGAAGGGAAACACAGGGGCCCCGGAGCAGGCAAATGGCAGAAAAGAACCTCGCCGGTTGATTGTCCCTGGTTTAAGGAAAATTAACATTTGGTTGTGCAAGATTGGAACACGCAAAGATGTCTAACAGGCAAACCAATAAACAAAGTGGTATGAAAAAGAATGTATTTTTAATGTTACCTGCATTTTTGCTGTTAATCTCAGCATGGGGGCAGGTTTCAGCGCAGCCGGCCTCAGGTCCCGGACCATTGGCATGGTGCAGCAATCTTCCCGGACTCACCGGAGATCAGGAAGCGAAGATTAAGCAATTGCAGACCCAGCATCTGAAAGACATGCAGGCGTACCGTAACCAGTTAAACGAGAACAGGGCACGGTATCAGACCCTGATGACAGCACCTCAGCCCGACATGAAGGCTATCAATGCCAACATTGAAGAAAGGGCAAAAATCAGGACCGAAATGGAGAAAAACCAGGCAGCTCATGTACAGGCTATCCGGCAGGTGCTAACTGATGAACAACGTGTATATTTTGACCAGCACATTGGGAAACGGAAAGGTTGCAATGGATGTGGTTATGGAGCAGGTTACCGTCATGGTTTCGGACCCGGACCTGGTGCGGGCGCTGGTATGCAGCATCGGAGAGGAGCCGGCTGGAATCAATAAACCAGTTATCTTCTAACAAATCAGAAGCAGAAATTTAAAACAGGCGGTTTGCTGAATTAGGTGAACCGTCTGTTTTTTTATTTGTTTTTTGTACATTTAAATGAATTTATATCTGATCTGCCATGTTCAACCGCATCATTGATTTTTCAGTAGGAAATAAACTCTTTGTAGGAATTACCATAATTTTTCTTATTGCCGGGGGCATCTATTCCATGATGAATGTACCTGTTGATGCGGTACCGGATATTACCAACAACCAGGTGCAGGTAGTTACCGTGAGTCCTTCCCTCTCGCCGCAGGAAGTAGAAAAGCTGATTACCTATCCGGTAGAAATGGCTATGGCAAACATTCTGAATGTTGTTGAAATAAGGTCAGTATCGCGTTTCGGTCTTTCGGTAGTAACTATAGTGTTCAAGGACCATGTTCCCATACTTGATGCAAGACAGCTTGTCAATGAGCAGATACAGGTTGTAGCTTCGGAGCTTCCGGCTGGTCTGGGTACACCGCAGTTGATGCCAATCACAACAGGGCTGGGAGAGATTTATCAGTATACCCTTGAGGTGGATCCAAAGTATCGGGACAAATATTCTGCTACTGATCTGAGAACCATTCAGGACTGGATTGTAAAGCGTCAGTTGTCGGGGATTCCGGGAATCGTTGAAATCAGCAGTTTCGGAGGGTATCTGAAACAATATGAAGTTGCGGTTGATCCTGACAAAATGCGGGCTGTTAATGTTACCATCAGCGAGGTATTCGATGCACTGGAAAAAAATAACCAGAACTCCGGCGGCAGTTATATTGAGAAATACAACAATGCCTATTATATACGTACCGAAGGGATGGTAAAAGATTTCAGTGACATTGAGCAGATCGTGGTAAAAAATAACAACGGATTTCCGATTCTTATCCGTGATGTCGGGAAGGTGCACGAAGGGCATGCACCCCGTTTCGGAGCCATGACTAAAAACGGGATGGGAGAAGCTGTTGGCGGAATCACCCTGATGCTGAAAGGAGCCAATTCATCCCAGGTGATCCGCGAGGTAAAGAAGCGGGTTGCTGAAGTGCAGGAGCGGCTTCCGGAAGGAGTGAGGCTGCAATATTATCTGGACCGTTCACGCCTTGTTAAAAAAACCATTTCTACGGTCACCCGGAATCTGATGGAGGGAGGGCTGATTGTGATTTTTGTACTGGTGCTGCTTTTGGGCGATGTTCGGGCAGGCATTATTGTAGCTTCGGTGATTCCGCTTGCCCTGTTGTTTGCCTTTATTATGATGCGCCTTTTCGGGGTATCGGCCAATCTGATGTCTCTGGGAGCCATTGACTTTGGAATTGTGGTTGATGGTGCCGTCATTATTGTGGAAGGAGTAATCCATCATTTGAAGACCCACCACAAAGGCCAGGTGCTGAGTACCGAAGAGCTGGGTGAAATTGTTTCCGATTCAACCAAATCGATTTACAAATCTGCCGTTTTCGGTGTCATCATTATCCTGATCGTGTTTTTTCCTATTCTTTCCCTTACAGGGATAGAAGGGAAAACCTTTCGGCCCATGGCACAGACTGTAAGCTTTGCCATAGCAGGGGCCCTGTTTCTCGGGCTGACCTATGTACCCATGATTTCTTCGCTTTTTCTGAGCCGCAAGGTGGCAGAAAAGCGCACCCTGTCGGACCGGCTGATTGATTTTCTCAAACTCACCTATCGTCCTGTATTACGCTTGTCTTTACGGTTCAAGTACTGGGTTCTGCTGCTGGCTTTTCTGGTTTTTGGTGTTTCGGTATGGGGCTTTCTTCATATGGGAGGTGAATTTATTCCCACCCTGGAAGAAGGTGACCTGGCCATGCAGATGAGTCTTCCTCCCGGCAGTTCGCTTGACGAAAGCATTGAAATTGCTACCAGGGCCGAGCAGGTGCTGAAAAAAAATTTTCCCGAAGTATTACAGGTAGTTTCAAAGATCGGTACGGCGGAGGTCCCAACCGATCCGATGGCGGTAGAGGATGCCGATATTATGATTACATTGAAGGAAAAGGAGGAATGGGTAAGTGCCAGTTCAAGGGAGGAACTGGTGGATAAAATGAAACAGGCCTTGAGTGTGGTTACCGGAGCCACATTTGAATTTACCCAGCCAATCCAGCTCAGATTCAACGAGCTAATGACAGGGGCCAAATCAGATATTGCCATCAAGATCTTTGGTGAAGACATGGATACACTGTATTCTCTGGCCGGGAAAGCAGCTGCGGGCATTGAAAATGTTCCCGGGGCAAAGGATGTGAAGGTGGAAAAAATTCAGGGATTGCCCCAATTGGTCATACGCTATGACAGGGCGAAACTGGCAAAATACGGACTCACTATCAGCGAACTGAACCATACGGTTCGTTCAGCTTTTGCGGGAGGAGTTGCAGGTACCGTTTATGAAGGCGAGAAGAAGTTTGATCTGGTGGTTCGTTTGGAAGAAACTTATCGTCGCAAAGCAGACCTGAATAATTTATTTGTACGCACCTCACAGGGACAGATGATTCCTTTGAGTGAAGTGGCCACGATGGAGTTTTATGAAGGTCCGATGCAGATTTCCCGCGACGGGACCCGCCGGCGTGTTGTTATAGGAGTAAATGTGCGGGGCAGAGATGTGGAGTCGGTGGTGAAGGACATTGAGCAGGTACTTGGCCAAAATCTGAAACTTCCTCCCGGATACTACATATCGTACGGAGGTCAGTTCGAAAATCTCAGCCATGCCAAACAGCGTTTGTCGGTGGCCATACCTGTTGCCCTTGCCCTTATCATGTTGTTATTGTTTTTCACCTTTAATTCTGTAAAATATGCGCTTATGATTTTCACAGCTGTTCCTCTTTCTGCCATTGGAGGCATTGCCGCGCTGGCTATACGGGGGATGCCGTTCAGCATATCGGCAGGGGTGGGTTTCATAGCTCTTTTTGGTGTGGCGGTGCTGAATGGTATTGTGCTGATCAGTTATTTCAATACGTTGAAAAAAGAAGGAGGGCGTGATTTGCATGATCTGGTAGAATACGGAGCCATGCTGAGGCTCAGACCCGTTATGATGACAGCCCTGGTGGCCTCACTGGGTTTTCTTCCCATGGCAATATCCACTTCAGCGGGGGCAGAAGTACAAAAACCTTTGGCTACGGTTGTCATTGGAGGGCTGATTACTTCTACCCTTCTTACCATGATTGTTTTACCGATACTGTATATTATTTTCAACAGCGAGTGGCGCATTCTGGGCCTTCGCATTCGGTTCAATGCATTCCTTCCCCTGCTTGCCTTGTTCTTTCTCGGACAGGGAAAAGCAGAAGCCCAAACCCGTCTGACCCTGGAGGAAGCCGTACAAATGGCATTACAGAATAATCCTGAAATACGCAATGCCTCCCTGCGCACCGAAGCGGTTCTGGCAAAGAAAAGGGCGGTTTTTGATCCGGGCCTGACTGAAATACGGTACCAGAAAGGGCAAATCAATTCAGCCCTGCAGGATCAGTATCTGGAGGTGAACCAGCAGTTGGGTTCCCTTCCCGAGCATATTGCCAGGATTTCCTATGTTAAGCATCTTGCCAGCCTGAGCCGCTCGGAAGAAGTTCTGACGGAAGCCAGGGTTACAGTTGAAGTTAAATCTCTCTGGTTTGAATGGATGGCTGCTCTGCTCAGAATGCGAATGATGCAGGATTATATGCAAACAGCCGGACGGTTGCAGCAGGTTGCTTCAATACGTTACAGCACCGGTGAAATTACTCTTCTTGAAAAAACAGCTATTGAGTCGGAATATATGCGACTGCAAAGCGAATACAAGGAATGGGAGGAAAATTCAAGGCAGGCAGCAAACCGCATCAGACAGGTACTTTTTCTCACTGACAGTTTGGTTCCTGCCGATACATTGCTGGAAATGATTTCACTGCCTGAAAGCTTTTTACTGGCAGAAGATTCCTCCGGCCGGTCGGTTCTGATGTGGTATGAAAATTCCCTGAAGGCAAAATCTGCAGAAGTTGCCATCGAGAAAGCCCGGTATTTCCCTTCCCTTTTTGCCGGGTATTTCCGGCAGGACATTGATCAGGTGCATGGATTTGAAGGATGGCAGGCCGGAATCAGTTTTCCTCTCTGGTTCCTTCCTCAGTCGGCTAAGGTTAAGGAAATGAAAATCAACAAGGAAATAGCGCGGAACGAATATGAATACCAGAAGTTCGCTGTAAGAAATACCGTTGAAAACCTTACCGGTGAACTAAACAAACTGGCGGCACGCATTGCCTATTACCGCAACGGTGCACTGCAGCAGGCCGATATAATGGTACGTACCGCAGGTCTTCAGTATGAAAAGCAGGAAATTGGCTACCTGGAATACCTGCAATTGCTTCATACCGCCATGACAATCCGCTTTGGCTACCTTAATGCATTAAAAAATTACAATCAGACAGCAGCACAGCTTGAATATTATACCCGATAAAAAATAAACTTATGAGCTTCAAAACATTCTTTCTGATCATTTTTACTTTACTGGCAACATCCTGCGGGAAAAAGAAAATGGCTGAAATGCAGGAAGCAAATGACAGTCTGGCGGCCAATGAAGTTGTCATGCGGGATGACCAGCTGGAAATGGCGGAGGTACAGATAGGAAAAATGGAAAAACGGGTTCTTTCGTCTACGGTTGAATGCAATGGGTCTGTTGAAGTGCCACCGGGTCATTATGCTTCAGTGCATGCCCCCATGGCTGGTTATGTGGCTGAAGCCTACTTCTTTCCGGGCAATTACGTAAACAAGGGAACTGTACTGGCTGTGCTGGAAAATTACGACTTTATTGTTCTTCAGAGAGATTACCTGGAAGCCAAAAGCCAGCTTGCCTTTTATGAAAGCGAATACCGGAGGCAGGGAGAGCTGTCGCAGGGAAATGCCTCTTCGGTGAAGCAAATGCAATTTAGCGAAGCAGAATATATGAGCCGGAAAGCAAGACTTCAATCGCTGGCGGCCCAGCTTTCCATGCTGGGCATTGACCCGGAAAAAGTCACTGCCGATGCAATCAGTTCCCGTATAAAACTCAGAGCCCCCATCAGTGGATATATTGTGCGGGTTGAAGCAAGTATAGGAAAATACGCTGATCCGGCCACTTCGCTGTATGAAATTGTTGATAAGTCGCACCTGCACATCAATCTCAAAGTTTTCGAAAAAGACATAAGCCGGATAAATAAAGGGCAGAAGGTGGATTTCACTATGGCCGGATTTCAGGAGACTTTTCATGCTGAAGTGGAAGCAACAGGGCAATATGTTACGGATGAAGAACGCATGGTGGATGTACATTGCCATATTAAGAATCCTTCTTCTGAAATCATTCCTGGAATGTATGTGCGGGCAAAAATAAACCTGCGAAACGATCCTGTTTACTGTTTACCTTCCACCTCCCTGGTAAGGGAAGACCGTACCAACTTTGTTTTCGTTCGGCACGGAAACCGTTTTATGCGGGTTCCCGTAACCACCGGCATTGAACAGGACGATTATACCGAAATTATTCATCCTCCTGACAGCCTGCTGGAAGCTGAAATCGTGGTGCGGGGCGCCTATTACCTTGCGGCTTCTCTATCTGAGAGAGAGCAATAATGGTTCAGGATGTTCCCTTATTGGTTCGTAAACTTTCATATGTGGTCGAAGCCGTCTGGTATGCGTAATTCCTGCATAGAATGCCAGGAAGGCAAGTTTTGTGTCGTCCTTTAAAATATTTATTTCAGAAATTCGTTAATTTTGAAGCGTTTATAAAATTAAAACAAACAAGTATGGAACAGAACATGAATGTGAATGATAAACAACTGAATAATATTGCCGAGCGCCGGAAGCGCTGGAATCTTATTCTGATTATAATAATTGTGTTGCTTGCCATTGGTGCGGCCTATCTTTACAACCTCAATCAGCAGCAGAAAAAGGAAGCGGCGCAGATTCAGCAGGTACTGGAGGATGAAAAAGACAAACTGACCAACGAACTGAAAGGCCTGATGAACGAGTATGAAGCCCTGAAGTCAGACAACGACAGCATGAACCGGAAGCTGGAAGAACAACAGGACCGTATCAAAAAGCTTCTCGCCATCAATGCAAGCAATGTGGAAAAAATCAATCTTTATAAAAAAGAGCTGGTTACCCTCAGGGAAATCATGAAGAGTTATATTGTTCAGATTGACTCGCTGAACCGCAGAAACATGCAGCTTGTTGAAGAGAACAAGGATGTGAAGGAACGGCTTGACCAGGCCAGGAAGAGCAATGAAGAGCTTACCCAGGTAAAGGAGGAACTGACGCAAAAAGTCAAGCAGGCTTCCATTCTTTCGGCCAAAGATATTGTTGTAACTCCGCTTAACCGGAGGAGCAAGGACACTGACAGGGCCAGCAGGGTAGCCAAGATCAAAACCTGTTTTACGATTCGTGAAAATACCATCGTGCAACCCGGCAGGCGGATTGTTTACTGCCGTATTACCCGCCCCGACCAGCTGGTCTTTACCAGTTCGGAAAACAATTTGTTTGATTTCCAGGGGCAGCAGATCGTTTTTTCCGAAAAACGGGAAGTCGATTACGAAAATGCCGATGTGGACGTATGCATTTATTATGCTGTGAAGGAAGGAGAAATGATACCGGGACAGTATTCAGTGGATCTTTTCACTGATGGCAACCTCATAGGAAGCACAACCTTTGTACTGAAATAGCCTGGTTTGTAGGGCTGATTCGGGAAATACACTACAGGTGCAAATCAAAAAACGGCAGCTTGCCAAAAAGCAAGCTGTTTTTTTTATTGTTTGGATGCTTCAGAGGTTTGAATACTCGATCAGTTGGCGGCGGGTAATGAAGCGGACCGGATACCAGGCCGCCAGGTACCCGATGAGAAGAACGGTAAAAAAGACCAGAACGAAATCTGTAATCTTCATATAAACCGGATAGGTATCAATTACGAACGAACCGCTTCCCGGGAGAGTAATCCATCCGAAATGCATCTGACCGAGGCAGATCAGCATTCCGAAAATCAATCCCAGTAAGGCTCCGGTAAAGGCAATCAGCAATCCTTCGAGAAGAAAAATTTGCCGGATATCGCCCGGGGAAGCACCCATACCTGACAAAACGGCGATATCTTTCTTTTTGTCAAGAATCAGCATGGTGATGGATCCAACTATGTTGAAAGAAGCAATGATGAGAATGAAAGTGAGGATGAAGTAAATGGCCCACTTTTCTGATTTCATCACCTTATAGAAAAATTCCTGCTGCTGGTAACGGTCTTTTACATCAAATCCTTTTCCCAGAAGCGAGCTGACGTCTTTCCGGATGCGGTCAACCGGTATGGAAGGTGAGCATTTTAGTTCAAGGGCTGAAATTTCGGATCGGTATTCGAGGATTTCCTGCGCAAAGTCAAGAGGTACAAAGATATACCGTGAATCGAAATCCTGTTCAATCCGGAAAATACCGGCGGCAAAAACGGCCTTTCGCTGAAAGGCGCGTGTGGGATCATTCAGGGAAACATTGGTGCGCCGGGGCACATAAATCCAGATAGGATCAATCAGTTTGACACCGATACCCATATAATAGGCGATACCCTGACCGACAACCGCATAGGGAATATCTCCATGCCGCAGCATAAATTCTCCGTCATACATCATCTGATTGATGCCGCTTACCGAAGTGTAAGCCGAATCAACACCTTTGATGGTGGCGATGTATTGCTTGTCGCCGTATTTGAGGAGAGCATTTTCTTCCACTACCTGAGATATATAGAGAATGCCGGGTATTTTTGCCAGTTTTTCAAGAGGGAGGGAATCAGGCGAAAATACTTTTCCTTCCACGGCGGTGATTTTCAAATCAGGGTCGAATGAATTGAAGAGGCTTTTCACCAGGCGGTCAAATCCGTTAAAAACCGAAAGCACAATGATGAGGGCCATGGTTCCCACCATAACTCCTGTAACCGCAATCAGCGAAATGATATTGATTACATTCTGGGATTTTTTTGCCACCAGATACCGTCGTGCTATGTAAAACGGGAAGTTCATTCCTTGTAAGCTTTAACGATAAGGCCTGTTCCCTGGCGATGCGAGGTATGGAGATCGGCGAAATTCAGAATAAGTGCAGGCAGGATCGTCAGAAGATACCAGAAGGGAAGAACAAGAAAGAAAAGGCGGGAGGTGTTCAGCATCATGACGGGATATTTCATGGAAAGTATCCAGGCAATATGGCCGGGGGTACCATAGGAATAAAATGCTTCCACGCGGGAAAAACCTGCAGAGCGGAGTTTTTCTGTAATTTCTTCCATGTTGTAGCCGTTTCGCACATGTTCGTCAATAAAGGAAGGATCATCCGAATGCCGGGCATCACTGCCTCCTTTATCGGAAGGGGTTGAAATAAGAAGCATGGAAGGCTTTTTCATTGCCCGGAAGAAGTTTCTGAAAACCTGTTCATCCTCAGCAATATGCTCCATTACGTCGATGGTAATTACCAGGTCATAGGCGTCCTGGTCAGGGAGGTGCACCAGGTCGGCTTCGCGGAAGCCTACCCTGTTTCCGAGCCCGCACCGGTTGAAAAAATTGCGGCAGTCGCTGATCTGTTCCGGTTTGACATCGATTCCGGTAATGGTCCATTCGGGAGCTATCCGGGCCATAAACCAGGAATACTGGCCAAAACCCGAGCCGGCATCGAGTACGTTTTTTCTGCCGTTTGACTGCCGGGCAAAACGTCTTATTTCGCGCCGCACGTACCAGGAGCGTAGCAGAAGAATATTCAGCAGAAAATAGAACAACTTCCGGAGCCAGGGGGCGCGGTTAAAAACCTTTCCAAGCGAGTGCTTGATGGGATCGTACTGCATGCAGGGCTATTTCTTTTTCAGAAGGTTATCAATCCGTTCGTAGTAATCGAGGCTGTCGTCGATAAAAAAGGATAGTTCCGGAATAATCCGGACCTGGTGGCGAATAATTTGTCCGAGGTGAAAACGGATATTTTTGGCATTCTGGTTGATGATTTCAAGGACTTCCTTTCCGGCCGCAGAGGGGAAAACGGAAATATACACCCGGGCTACGCTCAGATCGGGAGAAATCCGCACCACGGTAACCGTAACCATACGCCCGTTGAACAGGCTGTTTGTTTGCTGCTGAAAATAGGTAGCCAGTTCTCGCTGGATGAGGCGTGCTACTTTTTGCTGGCGTGTACTCTCGGCCATATATTAATTCATCAGGTTATAAATACGGGCCATCAGTCGGCTGACTCCGTTAATAACAGGGCATGCCTTCTTTTTTTCTTTCATCGCTTCAAAAAGGCGTGAAAAACGGTTGCGGGTTTCCTGCAACAATTTGCTCTGATGAACCGGAATTTCATTTGCAGCCATTGATGTATATGTGTTTACTGGTTTTGGGAAAATTTCGGGAGGAGAGGAGGGTGTTGAAATGTGAGCCGTAAAAATACTATTTTTGCACAACTTTTTGTATGTCAAAGTCATTATAAAAGCTTGGTTATGGAAGTTGTACTCAGCGGGATACGCAGCACAGGGAACCTGCACCTGGGAAATTACTTCGGTGCGGTAAAGAATTTTGTTGCTATGCAGAAGGATTACCGCTGTTTTTTCTTTATTGCCGATTACCATTCCTTAACAACCCATCCTACTCCGGTTGATCTGCATGAAAATGTCAAGGCGGTCCTTTCGGAATACCTGGCGGCGGGGCTGGATCCTGAGCTGTCGACTATTTACATACAGAGTGATGTTCCGGAGATTCCCGAGTTGTATCTCTTGCTGAATATGATTTCCTATGTGGGGGAACTGGAACGTACAACCACTTTTAAGGAAAAGGTGCGCAAGCAACCTGATAATGTGAATGCCGGCTTGCTTACGTATCCGGTACTGATGGCTGCCGACATACTTATTCATAAGGCCAATAAGGTTCCGGTGGGAAAAGACCAGGAACCACACCTTGAAATGGCCCGCAAATTTGCCCGCAGATTCAATCAGATGTACCATACGGAATGTTTTCCTTTGCCGGATGCTTTCAATTGGGGAAAAGAGCTGATCAAGGTACCCGGTCTGGACGGAACCGGAAAAATGGGTAAGTCAGAAGGCAATGGAATATTCCTGGCCGATACGGATGCGGAAATACGGAAAAAGGTAATGAGGGCTGTTACCGATACGGGTCCGGCAAATCCGGGTCAGCCAATGTCAGAGCCGGTGCGGAACCTTTTTTATATTATGGAGATTGTTTCATCTCCCGATACAGTTGCCTATTTCAGAGAGCAATATGAAACCTGCAGGATCCGTTACGGCGACATGAAGAAACAACTGGCCGAAGATATCATAAAGATTGTTGCACCTATCCGTGAACGGATTAATCAGATTCAATCGGACAACGATTATCTGAGAAAGGTGGCCCGCATGGGTGCCGAAAAAGCAAGGGAAAGTGCCTCGAAAACACTGGCAGAAGTAAGAAGCATCATCGGCTTTAAGCCATTCTGATTCCATTCTTTTCTCTGGCAAAAGAAAAAGCAGGCTATGTAGCTGTTCTGCTTTTACTTTTACTCTCAGGCTGAAAAAATAAGGTTCATAAAATGACAACGTAGCCGGATAAAACGCTATTTTGCGGCCAACAGAACTTTCTTCGGGTAATACGTTTTATATTCCTTAAACTTCGAGTAATTTTATCAGGGAAAAAGCTATGATTGATCCTGCCACTATTCAGCGGATATACGATGCCATCGATATTGTCGATGTGGTAAAGGATTATGTTTCCCTGAAGAAACGGGGAGCAAACTATCTGGGGCTGTGTCCGTTCCATAACGAAAAAACACCCTCGTTCACTGTTTCAGCCAGCAAGGGAATTTTCAAATGTTTCGGCTGCGGCAAGGGAGGGAATGCGGTGAATTTTATTATGGAGCATGAGCATCTCTCTTATGCAGAGGCACTTCGACTTCTGGCAAAAAAGTACCACATCGAAATTGTTGAGAAAGCTCCATCGGAAGAAGATATCCGGCAGCAGAATGAAAGGGAGAGCCTGCTGGTAATCAGTGATTTTGCCGCCAGGTTTTTTGCTGAGGCCCTGAGGAAAGACGCTGAGGGGAAGGCAGTAGGGCTGGCATACTTCAAGGAAAGAGGCATCAGGGACGATATGATTGAACGTTTTCAGCTGGGATACAGCCCTGAAAAACGAGACGCCTTTACCAGGAGGGCCCTTCAGGAAGGATACCAGCTGGAATACCTCATTAAATCGGGATTAACCATACAGCATGAGGGAGGGGAGCCTTTTGACCGTTTTCACGGAAGGGTGATGTTTCCCATCCACAGTCTTTCGGGTAAGGTAATTGGCTTTGGCGGCCGGATCCTGCGTTCCGACAAAAACATAGCCAAGTACCTGAATTCGCCGGAATCAGAGATTTACCATAAGAGCCAGGTTTTATACGGATTGTATCAGGCAAGGAAGGCGATTGAAAAAACAGGTAAAGTTTTTCTGGTTGAAGGATATACAGATGTTATCGCATTGCATCAGTGCGGAATTGAAAATGTGGTTGCCTCAAGCGGCACTTCACTGACGGTTGAGCAGATCCGACTGATCAAACGTTTCACAAACAACATTACCATTCTTTACGACGGGGATGAAGCCGGGATAAAGGCTTCGCTGCGTGGAATCGATATGGTGCTGGAAGAAGGGATGAACCTGAAGGTTTTGTTATTACCTGAAGGGGAAGATCCCGACTCGTATTCGCGCAAGGTGAGCATAACCGATTTCCAGGGCTTTATTGAAAGGAATGAGAGTGATTTCATTACCTTCAAGACCCGCCTCCTGATGAAGGATGCACAGAATGATCCTATCAAACGGGCCAATCTGATCAATGATGTTGTCAGGAGCATTGCTTCCATACCTGACCCGGTAACCCGGTCGGTTTACATACGGGAATGCTCCGTGATGCTGTCAACTGATGAACAGACTCTTTATTCCCAGGTAAACAGAATCAGGCGGGAAAAAAGTGTGCAAAAAAGTTACAGGGAATATGGTATTCCGGAACCTCCGGCTGAGCTTCCTTCGTCCCTTCCTGAGGTTAGGGTGTTTGATGAAGTAAAACCCAAGGAAAGGGAAATCATCCGGCTGATTCTTAATTATCCGGAAAAAAAAGTATTGTATCTGAAGGAGCATGAAGATGATGAGCCGAAAGAAGTAACGATCAGTGAATTTTTCGTCAGGGAAATGAACCGGGATGAGATGCGGTTTAGCGATCCGGTGTATCAGAAGATATTTTCTATTGTGGAGGAGTATGTAGACCGTGGAGAACCTCTGGATGAAGCTGTTTTTTTGCGGTCATCAGATCCGGAACTGAGCCGTGTGGCAGCATCCCTTCTGGCGCCGATGCCGGAATTAAGTGCCATCTGGGCCAAGGAAGGCAGCATTCCTCCCACTGAAGAGGACAAGCTACCGGAGCTGGTTCCGAAAACTCTTCTGGCATTGAAAAACCAGATTGTGCTTGATGCCATCAAAGAGGCTCAGCAAAAATTAAGGCAGGCCCAGGAAACGGGAAATGCCGATGAGATCAATTTCTTCCAGCTCCGCATTGCAGAACTCAACAACTTTAAAAAGACCTTTTCAAAAGAACTGGGAGAACGTATTGTTATCCGATGAGAAAATAGTGCAATATTTTAGCCGAAAACTATCGGAAGATTGCAGGAATCAAAAAAATTCCGTATCTTTATTTGCGCAGGGAAGGGCAAATTGCGGTGAAAGGGATGAATTACTAACCCGGAAAACCGATGAAAACAGACCTTCTGTCATACCTCACCCAGAGGTACTATAAAGATGAACGCTCAAAGACCGAGCCGGGGCCGGTCATTACCATTTCGCGCGAATACGGCTGTCCGGCAAAGGATGTAGCGGCCAAACTTTCGGATGCATTGAACAACAAGCTGATGGTGCGGGGGGAAAAACCCCTGTGGCGGTGGATCAGTAAGGAGATTCTCAATGAAGTAGCACGGGAACTGGAAATGGATCCGGAGGAAATCAGGTATGTTTTTGAATATGAGAAGAAAGGTGTTTTTGACGACATTCTGAAATCGCACAGTCAGAAGTACTATAAGAATGACCGGAAGATCAGGAATACCATCGGGAAGGTAATTCGTTCCCTTGGGGTTCAGGGGCACATTATTATTGTAGGGAGGGCTGGGGTTGTGATTACGAAGGATATTCCGCGCTCCCTGCATGTAAATCTTGAGGCTCCCCTTGAGTGGCGGGCTCTCCGGACCAGTGAAAAGAAATGCATGACCATTGAACAGGCCAGAAAATATGCCCTCGATATGGACCGGAAACGCAGGGAATTCAGGGAATATTATGCCGGCAAGAATACCGATTATACGCGGTATGATGTCACCTTTAACTGTATGACTCTGTCAGTTGACGAAATAGTGGATGCTCTGATGAAAATTGCTGAACTCAGAAAACTGATTTAGAGTCTGAATTCTTTTCTGAGCAGGTCAACATAATCCAGTTTTTCCCAACCAAAGAATTCGACTTCTTTAAATACTTTTTCCGGATTTCCGTTGTTGGCATTGGGATAAACATAAGTAAAATCTTTCCGGTAGGGACGGCCCATGTGCCCATAGGCAGCAGTTTCGGAGAAAATAGGATTTTTCAGTCCGAAGCGTTTCACAATGGCATAGGGCCTCATATCAAACAGGTGGTTGATTTTTTCGGCTATCTGGCTGTCGCTCATTTTGATATGGGAAGTGCCGAAGGTATTGACGTAGAGACCAACGGGTTCAGCCACGCCGATAGCATAGGCAACCTGAATCAGCACTTCGTCGGCGATTCCGGCGGCGACCATATTTTTGGCAATGTGGCGCGCGGCATAAGCTGCTGAGCGGTCAACCTTGGAGGAATCTTTGCCCGAAAAAGCACCTCCCCCGTGGGCGCCGCGGCCCCCGTAAGTGTCAACAATAATTTTCCGTCCGGTTAACCCGGTATCGCCATGTGGGCCACCAATGACAAATTTCCCTGTAGGATTGACAAGTAAAATGTAATCGTCGTGAAAAAGTTTCTGAATCCGCTGGGGAAGTCTTGCCATAACCCTGGGAATTAATATGTTGCGCACATCATTCCATATAGTGGCATGCATTTCCTTTTCCCCGGCAAATTCATCGTGCTGGGTTGAAACAACAATTGTATGAATACGGTTAGGAGTTTTGTCGTCATTGTATTCAACGGTAACCTGGCTTTTGGCGTCCGGGCGGAGATAGGTCATTTCATGCCCTTCGCGTCTGATAGCAGAGAGTTCCTGGAGAATGACATGTGCCAGTTCAATGGGCAGGGGCATGTATTCGTCTGTTTCGGTACAGGCGTATCCGAACATCATTCCCTGGTCGCCGGCACCTTGTTCTTCTTCCTTTTCGCGCACCACTCCCTGCCGGATATCGGGTGACTGCTCGTGAATGGATGAGATAATGCCGCAGGCGTCGGCATCAAACATGTACTCGGCTTTGGTATAACCGATGCGCCGGATAACCTCCCTGGCCAGGCTCTGAACATCAACGTAAGCCCGGGTGCGGACTTCACCGCTCAAAACAACAAGCCCTGTAGTGACCAGCGTTTCGCAAGCCACTTTTGATTCAGGATCGTAGCGCAGAAATTCATCCAGCAGGGCATCAGAAATCTGATCGGCAATTTTGTCAGGATGTCCCTCAGATACACTCTCGGAAGTAAAAAGATACGGCATCAGTAAAAGTTTATAGTCTCAGGAGGGCAAATTTAGTTTTTTCATTGAAAAAAAGTGGGCCCAGTTGGGATCGAACCAACGACCCTCTGATTATGAGTCAGATGCTCTAACCGTCTGAGCTATGGGCCCTGAATATCAGGTTCCGGCTGTTCCGGAAAGAAAAACCGGCTTCTGAAAAAGGACTGCAATATTATCAAAATTTTGCGGAAATTTTAATAACGTGATGAATTTTTATGCTCTGATCAGTTTTCATCTCCGGGATAAGTAGTAACTTTATGGCAGAAGCAAGATGGATATGCCGGACAATACACAATACAATTACGGTTTTGTTTTAAGCGGTGGTGCTGCCAGAGGCTTTGCCCATCTGGGCGTAGCCAAAGCACTTGAAGAGGAAGGCATTCGTCCCGATATACTTTCGGGTGCCAGTGCAGGTTCCATTGTAGGGGCTTACCTGGCTGACGGATATTTGCCCGAGGAAATTCTTGAAATATTTCTTACCCGGAAGCTTTTTCAGTTTGTGCAGTTTACCCTTCCCCACCTTGGGTTTTTGTCGCTGGAAGGCCTGGAAGAGGTACTTGAAGAAACCCTGCATGCAAAAACATTTGAGGACCTGAAGATTCCCCTGTATATATCAGCCACTAACTGTAACAAAGGAAAGATTGTGTACTTTCACAAGGGGCCTCTGATTCAGTGTATTCTGGCTTCTTCCAGTATTCCTATAGTATTTCAGCCCCGGATCATCAACAAACAGTATTATGTTGACGGGGGCGTGATGGATAATTTACCGGTAAAGCCTCTTCAGGGGAAATGCAAAAAACTGGTAGGTGTCTGGATCAATCCCATCGGAGAAGAGAAAGAAATCAAGGGAATGGTTCATCTGGCCGAGCGAACCTTTCATCTTGCCATGGCCGGGCAGGTCGAGATGAAAAAGCCTTTTTTCGATATATTCATTGAGCCACCGGAACTGTATAAGTACGGACTGATGGATATCAAAAAGGGCCGGGAGATGTTCGAAACAGGTTACAAAACGGCTAAAGAAGTCCTTGCCGGAATACAAAGAGGCGATTGACCGTGAATCATTTTTTTATTGGTACTTCAGGCTGGACTTACGGGCACTGGAAGGGGAATTTTTATCCTGCCGACCTGCCTGTATCGCAGTGGTTTTCTTTTTATTGTTCCCGTTTTAATGCTGTTGAGATAAATGCCACTTTTTATCGTCGTTTTCAGGATACAACCTACCTTAAGTGGTATGAGAAAACTCCACCCGGTTTTTGCTTTGTTCTGAAGGTTCCAAAGATTATTACGCATCGGAAATATATTCAGGATTGCTTTGACGAAATCAGGGAGTTTTCCCGTCAGGCGATGTTGCTGAAGGAAAAACTGGGATGTATACTGTTACAGTTGCCTCCCGGCTTGAAAAGGGACAAGGAACGCCTGGAAAAAGCCCTGGATGCTTTCTCCGGGCCAATACGGCTGGCGGTTGAATTCCGCCATGCAAGCTGGTATGATGACGCTGTAACAGAATTATTGTATCAGCGGGGTATTTCATTTGTCAATGCAGACTCCCCGAAAAAGGCCATTGATTTCAGTCTGAAAACCGCTTTCCCATACCTCCGGTTTCACGGGCGGACCGGTTGGTATAATTCTGACTATACCGAAGAAGAACTCCGGAAAGTAGCCGCATATCTTGCGGGTTTTGCCTTACGCAGGGATCAGCCGTGTTTTGCGTTCTTCAATAATGATTTCGGGGGCTTTGCTCCCAGGAATGCCCTCCGGCTGATTGAGCTAACCGGTGAAAACCAGGTTTAAACAATTTTTCAGGGTCATCGGACCTTCTCTTTAACCAGCAGTTGAATGCTTTTTACTGTTCGGCAGTTGAGAAGTTCAGCTTCTGATCCGTTTACCAGGCGGATGGCGGCAAGCTCCTTACGATTAAATGCAGGAACGGCGAATACATCTTGCAGGAGAAGACCCCTGAAATCATAAATTGCCAATCCGTCAGAAAAGTAATTGGGCAGGTTATCCGTCCATTTCAGGTTGAAATCTTTTATAACAAGGTTTATTACGCCCTTTGCGAAACATCCCGGAATGTCATGGGCAAACAAGGCTGAATCGAGAGGATAGGCCGGGCGGAGGTCAAAATTTCCCCCGTAGGATTCGGAATATTTTCCTGGCTCAATAGACAGGGTAACATCTTTTAGCGTAATGTTCTCAAGGGGGCTTTCGGATGCACCATAAAGGAGAATTCCGGCACCGCTTTCGGCACGGATGTTGTTAAAGCGGATATTCCTGATGGTGCCCGCTTTCCCGTTTCGGGAGTCGCGGATAGCCGAAACATGGATTGGTTCGCCTTTTCCCCACCAGTGTCCGCTGTGAAGGCGCGTATTGATAATGATATTGGAAAATTCAACATTTTCGATATCCGATTTATCGCGGGCAAAGACGCCGATGCCCCTGTTTGATCCGTATATGACAATATTGCTGAAAACCAGGTTTCGGATGGGATTTTCGCCATAGCCCACCCTGATGCCTGCCGAGCGGGAAGAAAGCACACAGTTGGTTACGGTAACATTTTCGGCATAGCCTGTTTTGTTGCCGGTATTTCTTGATGGATAAGGAATCCGGGATATTTCAGATCCGGAAATCTCATCCCCGAATCCGGTTACGATAATGGCGTCATCGCCGGCAACAATATCACAGTTGGAGATGCGCACATTGCGGGAGGTGGTGCAGTGGATTCCATCGCTGTTTGGTATCAGCTGATTATTGCGTATGGTAATGCCTGTAACCAGCACATCTTCGCAGTCGCCTATACGGAATGTCCACTCAGGAGAATCGTAAAACATCAGATCCTGCACGGTAACGTTTTCGCATCGAAGCATTACCACCAGCATTCCGGGCCGGTAATTGTATGAAACCGGTCCGTCTTCGATAACAGCTCCCGGTCGCATAAAATCCATACCCTGGCGGGTGAATTTCCTGTCGAAATCATTCCCTGAATGGGGTTTGTCAATGGAATTCATGAAAAACGCCCCGTTGCCGTTGATGACTCCATGACCGGTGAGGGAAATGTTTTTGCAGTCGGCAGCGTAAATAAGGCCAAAATGAACATATCCTTCCTGAAACTGATGGGTGGGCATTTTCATATAATCAGCCGTATCGCGGCTTGCAAGGATAACAGCTCCCGGCTCCAGGTGCAGGTTGATGTTCGACTTCATGACAATGGTTCCTGAATAATAGGTTCCGGCGGGAACATATACAGTACCTCCTCCCCGGGAGGCACAAGTGGCAATGGCATCATTAAAGGCTTTGGTGCATAAAGTTTTCCCGTCACCTACCGCACCAAACCGGCACACATCAAAAGAATCATTTTTCCTGCAGTTTTGGAAAGCAAGAAGGGAACAAACAGAAAGAACAATGAACGAAGTTTTCATACGAGGTTGGTTGTTGGTTAAAATAATTAATTGAATATCAGTTTATTATTATTTATTGAAAACCACTAATTTACAGCATCAATTTATCATTTTGTCCGTAAAACTGAATACAGGTTTTTTTATCTTTATCAAAATTTCCTTTTATGAAGACCAACCGCTATTTTCTTGGAACGCTTTCCGTACTTCGGATTTTAATCGGATGGCATTTTCTCTATGAAGGGATAGTAAAGCTCATGAATCCTTCCTGGAGCGCCAAAGGGTATCTGGAAAATGCCTATGGATTTCTGGGTGGTTTTTATCATTCCCTGGCGGCTCAGCCCGGTTTGCTGAAAATGGTTGATATACTAAACGAATGGGGTCTTACATTGATTGGTCTGGGGCTGATCTTCGGGGTATTCACACGCCTTGCTTCAGGAGCAGGAGTGTTGCTTCTTTTGTTGTATTATTTTGCCTATCCGCCTTTTGGAGAATCGTTAACTGCCATTACCGAAGGAAATTACTGGATTGTGAATAAAACCCTGCTGGAGGCTTTGACCCTTGCCCTGATTTTTATTGTCCCCACCGGCAGGTATTGGGGGCTGGATTATTATCTTCAGCGTTTGAGGTATAAGAAATCCGGAAAAGAAGAAGCCGGCGAGCCGGCCGATGAAAGACGCAGGGTATTTATACGGAATTTAGCAACCTTACCGGTATTTGGCGGGCTGGCCTTTTCAGCTTTCCGGAACAAAGAATGGGAAAAGCCCGATGGTTTATCAGGAGCTACTGTTCAACTTAATAGATTAAATATCAGTCAGTTGAAAGGAAGCCTGCCCGCGGGTAAAATCGGGGACATGGAAATCAGCCGGTTGATTATGGGGTGCAATCTGATAGGTGGTTGGGCTCATGCACGTGATCTGCATTATGTTTCTTCCCTGTTCAGGGCTTACAACACGGAGGCAAAAATAATGGAAACTTTCTGGCTGGCTGAGCAGGCAGGTATCCGTACCACCTTTATGGTGAACAACTTTTACCCGCTTTTCAATAAGTACAAAAAGCTTTACGGCAGTAAAATGAAATCAATCTGCCAGGCGCAGTCGACGGTGGATAATATGTATTCCGAAATTGACAAAGCGCTGGAAGCCGGAGCGGATTCCATCTATATTCAGGGGCACAGTGCGGATGTATATGTTCGTGACGGAATGGCCGAAAAGCTTGGCGACCTGATGGAGTACATTCATCAACACGGACTATCAGCGGGGATTGGTGCTCATTCCATCCAGGTGATTATTAAAAGCGAAGAACTTGGGTTGAATGCTGATTATTATGTAAAGACCTTTCATCATGATAAATACTGGTCGGCGCATCCCCGTGAAAGAAGAAAGGAATTCCAGGTGGATGTGTTCAATAGTCCTGATCACAATGAATTTCATGACAACCTGTTCGATATTTTCCCGGAGCAGACGGCGGCGGTGATGGCCGGTGTAAAGAAACCCTGGATTGCTTTCAAGGTATTGGCCGGAGGAGCTATTCCTCCAAAAGACGGCTTCCGGTTTGCTTTTGAAAACGGGGCTGATTTTATCTGCGTAGGAATGTTTGATTTTCAGGTGGTGGAAGATGTCAATCTGGTAATTGATGTTCTTAACGAATTGCAGGGCAGGCAGAGAGAGTGGTTTGCTTAATTGTGCAGTCGGCCGTCTTTGCTGAATATGTTCTGAAGATGCAACGGGGGAATCAGGTGAATTGTCTGGATGCCCAGTGCAGCAGCAGCCCGGATGTTTTCTTCTGCATCATCAATAAAAAGCGTCTCATCGGGACGCAGTCCATTAACCTGAAGGACGTATTCAAAGATTTCCCGGTGGGGTTTATTCATTCCCAGCTTATGGGAAAGAAAAACGCCTTCAAAGAATTCTTCCATGGATTTGCCTGATTTATTAGAAAACATGGCTGAATACAGAGGGGTATGCATGGCATTGGTGTTGCTCAGCAGGAAGGTACGGTAATGTTCTTTAACTTTCCACAGAACGGTAAGATTTTCGGCAGGAATATCCAGCAGCATGGCATTCCACGCATCATCTATGGCTGAAGGCGGGGTTCCGGGGTGGGCATATTTCAGAAGGGCCTGTCGGAATTCATCTGTACTGATGCGGCCGGTCTCGTAGTCCTCAAGAATATTTTCGCGCACGATGTTCCGGTAAACTTCTTCTGCCTTTCCGTTCCACATGGCTATAAATTTTGCACGGGTACGCTCCGGGTCAATGTTCAGGATAACCCCACCGAGATCGAAAATGATATTTTGTATCAATGCATTCATGTTACCTGATTCTGCAACAGAATACAAAAATACTTTTTTATCACCATTAATTCGGGATAACTTTGTTATTTTTACATTGAGTTAGGATTTTTATGAATATTTATGAGAATTTCGAAAATTAAACTTGTCAACTGGAAAAACTTTAAAAGAGCTGAGGTTGATTTAGAATACAGAGTCTTTTTAGTAGGTCCGAATGCCTGTGGTAAAAGTAATTTCCTTGATGCAATTCGTTTTTTGCGTGATATTGTACGACAGGGAGGAAGTTTGCAGGAAGCAGTTCAATTAAGGGATGGTGTTTCAACAATTCGCTTTACTGCTGCAAGAAAGAATTCAGATGTAACAATAGGAATTGTTCTGAATGATATTGATGACAAACCGGAATGGGAATACGAACTTTCTTTTAATCAGACCGGAGGGGGGATTACTGATCTGAGGGCTATTGTAAAAAGGGAATATCTAAGGAATCTAAAAACAGGCCGGACTTTTATCGATAGAAAGCGGGACAGGGAACCCAATGATTACCTTCTCGGATTTACACATATTGAGCAGGCAACGATAAATAAAGATTTTCAGTCGTTTGTCGAATTTTTGAATGAAATTAGTTATTTACATCTGATTCCGCAACTCATCAGGGAACCAAGTTCTTTTTTGAAAGCTACAAAAGGAGAAGATTATTATGGCCGGGATTTCTTTGACCGAATCAGTAAACTTAATCTGAAGACCCGTAATTCATATATCAGAAAAATAGAAAAACTTTTACAAATTGTTGTTCCTCAGCTTGAAAAGCTTGTTTTAATTACGGATGAAAAAGGAATTCCGCATTTTGAGGCCAACTTCAGTCAATGGAGGCCCCATGGAGCAAAACAAATCGAAAAACATTTTTCTGATGGTACTTTGCGCCTTATCGGATTGTTCTGGGCTTTGCTCGATGGGAACAAAACGTTGCTACTGGAAGAACCGGAGTTGTCTCTTCATAGTGCCGTAATTTCGCAACTTCCTGACGTTATTTATCAGTTTCAGAAAAGAAAAAATACGCGAAGACAGGTAATTGTTACCACGCATAGTTACGATCTGCTTAATAACAAAGGAATCAGTCCAGAAGAGGTTATTCTGGTTGAACCTGAAGGAAAGGAAGGAAGCATTGTGCATCTTTCAGCTAAATTACCTGAAATTAAGGCATTGTTGCAGAGCGGAAACCTTTCCATTGCCGATGCAGTTATTCATCGCACTGCGCCGGCCGATGCGCATCAACTTTCATTGTTTAACGAGTTATGATGGAAGTGCAGCTTGTAGTGGAAGACAGACTCCAGGATGCCGCATTGAGGCGCATTCTTCATAAGTATAAACCGGAAGTTTTTATAAGGCCTACAGCCGGTCTGAGAGGTATTGATTACATTCGTGGAAAGATTGAAGACTATAACAGGGCTTCCGAGTTTTGCCACTATATTGTCCTTATTGATCTTGATAAAGAAGAGTGTGCTCCGGATATGATCAGGAGGTGGATAACGTTTCCCTCTAAGAACTCATTTTATTTTAGAATTGCTGTTAGAGAAATAGAAGCCTGGTTAATTGCCGACCGAAAAGGATTTTCGAAATTTCTGTCAATCCCTATTAGCTGGATTCCATTAAATTCTGAAAATATTATAAATCCCAAGGAAGTAATAATTTCCTGGGCTCGTCAATCCAGGAAAAGAAAAATTAAAGGATTGATACCGGCAGGAAGCTCTTCCATTGGACCTGCATATAACAGCTTACTTTCAGATTTTGTCCAGTATCACTGGGATATCGATGAAGCATGCATGCACAATAAAAGCCTCAGACGGGCTGTGGACAGAATAAAAGTAATCAAAGTTGATAATGGAATCTCTCCAAATTCATAAAGAAGGAAACAACTGTGTAATTCATATTATTGATCAGCGTTTTCTTCCTTTTGAACTAATAACGGAAGCTCTGAAGACAGAGGATGACTGTTTGATGGCCATACGTGATATGCATGTACGGGGGGCTCCTCTCATTGGTGTTACTGCAGCATTCGGCGTTTACCTCGGGCTTTTGCATTGCAGGGAAGCAGGTTATGATCTCTGTTGTGATACTGTTGTAAGGAAGCTGGCCACAGCCCGTCCCACGGCTGTTAATCTGTTCCATGCACTGGAATTTATAAAGGATACCGTAAGGAAGGAGCCACGGGAGGAAGCCAAGCCGGAGGCAGCTTTCCGTGCGGCCTGCACTTTAATGGAGAGGGAAATATCAGCTTGTCGCAGCATTGGGGAAAATGGTTTGCCGTTAATAGAAGAGGCAAGCAGGCTGAAAAAAGGAAGGCCTGTGAACATTCTCACCCATTGTAATGCGGGCTGGCTGGCCTGTATCCGCTATGGGACCGCTACAGCTCCTGTGTATCTGGCTCACGAAAAAGGAATACCCGTGCATGTTTGGGTGGATGAAACGCGCCCATTGAACCAGGGTTCCCGGCTTACTGCATGGGAACTGGAACAGGCAGGAGTTCCATATACCGTGATTACTGATAATGCGGGAGGTTATCTTATGCAGAAAGGGCTGGTGGATATGGTGATTGTAGGAAGTGACCGCGTGTGCATGAATGGCGATATTGCCAATAAAACAGGCACATACCTGAAAGCACTTGCCGCCTCCGACAACCGTATTCCCTTTTATGTGGCGTTTCCTTCTTCCACCATTGATCCAATGCTCGAAAGCGGTAAGACGATTCCCATAGAAGAAAGATCTCCCGACGAGGTGCATTTTATAACAGGTTTTGGGGAAGGGTTCCTTCAAAAAGTAAGGATAACCCCGTTTCCTTCAGAGGCAAATAATCCTGCCTTTGACATCACACCAGCCCGGCTGATAACAGCTTTTATAACGGAAAGAGGGGTTTGCCGGCCTCACCGGAAAGATATTCTGCGATTATTCCCGGAAATAGCGTAACTTTACAAATTCAGAACGTTATGAAAAAAATAGGAATTATTGGTGGCACAGGTCTTGAAAATCCTGATATACTTAAAAATGCCAGAATTGTTACACAGGCCACTCCTTTCGGAGTAACCAGTTCAGATATTAAAACCGGTCAGATCAACGGGGTGGAAGTAGTTTTGCTTTCCCGGCATGGCGAGAAACATACCATTCCGCCTTCAAAAGTGAATAATCAGGCCAATATTTTTGCTTTAAAGAAACTCGGATGCACCCACATTCTGGCAACAACGGCATGTGGAAGCCTGCGCGATGAAATTGGGCGGGGTGAGCTGGTATTTCCCGATCAGTTTATTGATTTTACAAGGCACCGTGCTGTAACATTTTACGATGAGTTCCGTCCGGGAGAGTTGAAGCATACGCCCATGGCTGAGCCGTTCGACAGAAATCTGCGGAATATACTCATCAGGAAGGCAAAAGAACTGGGCATTGTATATCATCCGAAAGGTACGGTTATTACCATTGAAGGGCCTCGTTTCAGCACCCGGGCCGAATCAAGAATGTTCAGAATGTGGGGAGCTGATATCATCAACATGTCAACAGCCCCGGAAGCTATCCTGGCCAATGAGGCAGGGATACCCTATGCTGTTGTTGCCATGAGCACCGATTTCGATTCATGGAAAGAAGACGAAGACCCTGTGACCTGGGAAGATGTGCTTAAAATCTTCGACCGCAACGTTCACAATGTAATCAATCTTATTCTTGCCGTCCTTCCTGAGATCGGTGACTAACATCATTTAATCATTACAAATCATTATGTCAAAGAAAAAAAAGAAGAAGCAGGAGCCTGCTTTTCACCGTTTTACAAAAAAAGCCCTTAAACAGGCTGTGTTTGAGATTTTCAACCAGCATCCCAATCAGAATTACAACTACAAGCAAATTTCCCGGGAATTTGATATTACCGACGACGGAGGCCGTGCGCTCATTGCCGGTATTCTGGAAGAACTTGCAGAAGAAGGGAAACTGGAAGAGGTATACCGCGGAAAGTACCGGTTTAAAGTCAAATCGGCTACTGTTGAGGGAATTATTGAGATGACCACCAGCCATAATGCCTTCGTTCATGCCGATGGAATTGCCGAACCGGTATTCATTGCGCGGGACAATCTGAATCGCGCCCTGCCGGGTGACAAGGTAAGGGTTTTTCTTCTGGCCAAAAGGAAGAAAAGGCATCTGGAAGGAGAGGTGCTGGAGATAGTGGAACGTTCGAAAACTTCACTGGTAGGAATTGTTCAGGTTGGTCCTTCATTTGCCTTTTTTGAGCCCGACAGCAAAGATGTGCCGTATGATTTGTTCATTCCGTTTGAACGTCTGGGGAATGCAAAAGACGGTCAGAAGGTAATAGCACGTATTGTTGACTGGCCGGCCCATGCCAGGAATCCCATAGGAGAAATTATTGAGGTGCTGGGATATCCCGGCCAGCATGAGGCAGAAATGCATGCCATTCTGGCTGAGTTTGATCTTCCGTACCGTTTTCCTGAAGAAGTGGAGAAGGAAGTGGAACGGATACCGGAAGCAATTACTGAGGCAGAGATTGCAAAACGCCGTGATTTTCGGGGAGTACCTACCTTTACCATCGATCCGGTTGATGCAAAAGATTTTGATGATGCCTTGTCGTTGCGCAGGCTTGATTCCGGAAACTGGGAGGTGGGCGTCCACATAGCCGATGTGAGCCATTACATCAGACCGGGCATGCTCGCTGACCAGGAGGCTTTACAGAGAGGAACCTCTGTTTATCTGGTCGACCGGGTGGTGCCCATGTTGCCTGAGAAATTGTCCAATCTGGTGTGTTCCCTCCGCCCTGATGAGGATAAACTTTGTTTTTCAGCGGTATTCGAAATGGATGACCAGGCCAGGGTTTTGAAGGAATGGTTCGGGAAAACCGTCATCCGCTCAGTGAGAAGGTTTAACTACGATGAGGCCCAGGAGATTATCGACAAGGGTAAGGGAGATTTTGCCGGGGAATTGGCTGTTCTGAACAGCCTGGCACAGAAATTACGTGCTGAACGCTTCAAAAGGGGTTCTTTCAACTTTGAAAAGCCTGAAATTAAATTTGAGCTCGCACCCGACGGAAAGCCTGTAGGAGTGTATTTTAAGGAATACAAACAAAGCAATGAACTTATTGAAGAGTTTATGCTTCTGGCCAACAAGCGGGTTGCCGAATGGGTGAATAAACCTGCGGGCCACAGGGATGATGGCAAGAAGAAGAAAAAGGAGCGCACGTTTGTTTACCGGGTTCACGATAAGCCGGATGAGGAAAAACTCAGGAGTTTCAGTCTTTTTGTGAAAAAGTTCGGATACCAGATGCACATGGGTTCGCACAAAAAGATTTCTGAGTCGCTCAATCAGCTGATGAAGGAAATTCAGGGTAAAAAGGAGCAGAATATCCTGGAAAACCTTGCAGTGCGGGTCATGGCCAAAGCGGAGTATTCCACGAAAAACATAGGTCATTACGGACTGGCTTTTCCGTATTATACGCATTTTACCTCTCCCATACGGCGGTATCCTGATATTCTTGCCCACCGCTTGCTCTTTCATTACCTGAACGGGGGAGCGTCGGAAAATCCGGCCCCGTATGAAGAAATGTGCCGTCATGCTTCCGAGATGGAGCGAAAGGCTATGGAAGCTGAACGTACCTCAGTGAAATACAAACAGGTAGAATTTATGGCCGATAAGGTAGGCCAGGTGTTTGATGCCGTTATTTCCGGAGTTACTGAATGGGGGCTATTTGCTGAGATCATTGAAAACGGTTGTGAGGGAATGATTCATATCCGGCAGTTGAATGATGATTTTTACTGGTTTGACGAAGAAAATTACCGGCTGGTAGGGCGCAGGTACAAACGGGTTTTCCAGCTTGGCGATGCCATAAAGGTTGAAATATGGCGTACCAACCTCCTGAAAAAGCAACTGGATTTCAGACTGGCAGAAGATAAATAACACATATTTTCCGCTTGGTTTGTGTTGCAGTTTAAACCGACCGGTAACGGAATACAACAGCGATCAAGATAAAACCGAAAACCTCAACAGACCTTGCATAACAGGATGATCAATTCCGGAATATTTTTTTATCTTTAGGATAACCAAACAGCAATGTTTATGGATCTGAGCAAAGGTTTTTTCAATCCCAGGCTGATCAGGGCGATTACTTTTTATATTATCAGCTTCTGTGTTATTCTCAGTGTAATTGTATCGATACTGGCCATCTGGAAGTTTGCAGACCCTGATACCCTGTGGCGCACCATTGCTACCTTCGCGGTAATAGGGGTTGGCAGTGCTATATTTGCTTTTGTCAACGGCATTTTCGGTACAAAAGACTAACAGAAAGGGATGTTGCAAAACCTTGCAGACATCCCCATTTTTCTGCTGTATGTGCTTTTCAGAGCTTGATCAGGCGGACATTTTTCTTGAAGAGCGTTGAGCTTATCTGCAGGTAATAAATTCCTTCCTTCAGTTGCCGTCCGCTGGCATCGGTGCCGTCCCATTCAACCGACATGGTTCCGTTAAAGAAAAGTTCATGCGGATCGAATTCAGTTACTTTCCTTCCTGTGATATCATAAATTGCAATGGTAAACTTTATGTTTCCGGCAACACGGAAGTTATTGATGCTGATGGTGATTCTGGTGCGGTTATGGAACGGATTGGGGAAAATCGTTGTCTGAATGGAATTTTCATTGATTCCTGTTGTCTGTGAAGAGGGTTGTCCGTTTCGGTCGAGAGAATATACTCCGTCTTCGGCAAAAATCTTGGCTCCGTTCGATCCTGAAGCAGGATTTCCGGGATCTTCAATGGAGTATTCCATGCCCGGCTCGAGAGCCAGAAAAGCCGTATAAACAGAGAGAACCCTGTTGCTCAGGCTGGATTCGACAATCTGGCTGATCATTTCATTGTCATAATTCCAGGTATTTTCAAGTGATGCAATATGATTCCCGGCCCACATTTTCGCCAGAAGGGTATCAGATGGAATTATCTGCGAAGCGGGAATTTCCTTTCGTACCATCAGGGGTTGCCCATTGTAAATGCCCGCCAGTTCGGCAACAAAGGGTAAATTCCCGTAATATTTTCCTACCTGAAGGATAGGTTTGTCGAGGTAAATGGCCTGTCCGGGGTCTTCAATATTAAAGCGCCCGTAACAAAAGCCTTCCTTCATGGAAGTATGCAGGTCAAAAGAGCTGATTTTTCCACCGGAAATTTCAAATACTTTGGTCAGCATGTCGGCAATATTATTATCCCAGTAATTGTACTGGTAATAGTTGCCTTTCGTATGGCGGGTGAGCAGGGTATAGAAATATTCGTTCCCCCTGAAATATTTCCCGCCGAAATAATACCAGGTATAGGAATTGTCAAAGTCGACGATATGGGTAACCGGAAGAGGTTCAAATGTCTTGAGGTAATCCATCAGGAGATTAGCCGAGTCGTTGGTAGCATAGTGGTCTGTGTTAGCCAGCAGAACCATGGATCCTTTATTTCCGGTCTTTTGAATGAATTTAATGCCACTGGTCAGCAGTTCCTGCAATCCGGAAAAATTCTGAACAGGGGTGGATCCAAGCATCGAAAATACCTGCCGCATATTTTCGGGTGTGGCCTTTACCCAGGAGTTGCTTGCCATCATTGGCTGCGGCCCGCTGAAGATGATATTGAAATAATCGTTTTCATCCAGGTAATTGGCCATCAGATTTTTCAGTTCGGCATATACCTGATTGCCGCCTGCCTGGTATTCATTTTTCTTTTCGAAGTCAAAAAGAAAAAGAAGTTTTTTGGGCTGGTCAAGTTGAAAAAATTTGGAAGGCAGGATGGCCATCTGATAAATGCCTTCGGCGCCGTTATTAAGGGTGCTGAGGTACAATCCATTGGTCACAAAATGGGAAAAACTGAGGTATATCTGGCTGAATCCGATGTAGTTACCGGGGATAAACGTTTCGAGGCAGGGGCCGAAGTCAGGATCCTGAGTCCTTTTGAATGAGGCTTCGGGAATTACCGGTACGGAGGGGTTCTGGAATTCAGGAGATTCCTTCACAAGAACACGCAGTTTTTCCAGGGGAATTTTGGATGCCTGCAACATATCCGTTGGTATGGGACAGGAAACTGACCGTGCTGTCCAGGATGCGGGAACAAGGAAAGTAATTTTAGCCTTCCGTTGTTCATTGCCCATCATCGGGTAGATCTGAAGGCTGTAATAATCGCCCCATTGCTTATAGAGTACAGAAGGATCACGTCTTCTTTTGACAATGCTTTCATAGATCTGCCACGCCGACCACCGGTCGATAAGGCGGGCATGCACTATGCTGTCACCCACCCAGAGCCAGGAATCATGTACAATCGATTTGGAAGGGAGGGAAAAATAGTATGAAATTTCGAGCGTATCGGAGGGCAGAAAATTATTATCCCGGCCGGAGAACGTCAGATAGAGTTCGCATTCCATGTAAATTCCCTTTGGCTGGACCGTCAGCAGGGCATCTTCTATTGTTCCCTGACCCCATTTATCCCAGGTGCGGGGATTCTGCACATTCAGCCAACTCCAGGCTGAGGCATGAAGGACAAAAACAAAGATGAAGGCCAGGGAAAGAACGATTTTCTGGTAAAAAGGCTTCATAAATGGAAGGTTTAGTTTTTAATGAGATGCTAAAAAACGGAATAAGGTTGCGTTAAAGCAGATAAGATATTGTAATCCAGTTATTTTCATTTAAAAAATCGGGAATTTATAAGATTGCGGAAAAAATATTATCTTTATTTTGACAAGTAAGCAAAAATTATTGTGTCTGTAGGTATTCCATTGTAAAGTACTTTATTAAATTATGAATAGGTTTTTAATTATTAAAAGTAATAAGATGAAAAAAGTTGTTTTTTTATTGATGGTATATTTTTCAATAAACCAGGTTTATTGCCAGGATTTTGATAAGCTTATTTCAGGAAGACAAATGGATTGTTCTGACATTTCCTATAACATTAGTGTGCTTTTTGTTAAATATATGAAGGAAAACAAAACCGATTCAGCCGGAAGTGTTATAAAATACTGGCAAATGAAATGTGGTGAGCGTGAACCAATGTATAGGGCAAAAATTCTTTTGGCACTTAAAAATGGTACTTTTAAAGACTCACTTATTACAGAAGCTACTCTGAGTCATATTTTTAATTACTTTGAGAGGATTGAGATAATAAAATATGCGAAATATTATACATACGATCAATATAAATCGTATTTTGGGTACATTCCTCCTGGGCAGGAATTCGATAATTATACGATGCAACTGGCCAGGGAATTGGTTAATAATTATGATCCGAAATCATTGGAATATTTACTGGCGGAAATGTATGGTGACAATTCAGATACTATTTTTTCCAAAATTCAGGATAAAAATTACGCGGAAACAAATTTAGGAAGAGAATACTATAAAACAGTGGAAAGGTATGTCAAAATGCCTGAAGCACATATGTCATGGGTTACAGGTGTTTGGATACCAACCGGCAGTCTCAAAAAACTTGGACCCCACCCGGAAGTTGGATTTCAGATAGGCGCAAAACACAGGAAAATGAATTATGACCTGACATTAACCTTCAAATTTCTGCGATCGGCAAATTATTACTACGCAAGAAGATCCAATACTCCGGATTCTCCGGAAAGGACAAATCATTTTTTTGGAGGGTATATAGGTTTTGATATTGGCCGGGATTTGTTTTTAAAAAATGGACATGAGGTTCAGTTAACCGGAGGTTTGGCAGCAGATGGCTTTGATGCTTTGAAAGAAAATACGGAAATCGGATTAAAATCAGCATCTGTCTGGTCATATAATTTTAATGCAGGGCTGGAATACCGGTATTATATTAATAACACATTCTACTTAGGGTTGAGAGCGAAATATAATATTGTAGATTACACATTGAATGAAGTAATTGATTTTACCGGGAATCCTGTTACCGTGCAATTTTCAATCGGATTAGTAAACAATGAATTCAGGAATAACAATTTGAAGGCATTGAAATACCGGATTCGAAAATAGAATTAACTAATTATTTAAATGATTTTTTCTGTTTTTTTAATCTAGCTACATTAGTCATTGTTTTACATTGGTTTCATCTGTCGCATGATGTGAACACAGGGAAACATTATCTTCCTTTAATTTTATAAGAGGCTTCGGCACGCTATTTGTTTGTTCTTTACTGATTATCAGTTTTTTCATGGATTACAAAGTTTTTTCCGAGAAATATATCCACTGTTGCCGGCTTATTACTGAGAAGCGGCTCAGGGAGGCATTTATTCTCCTGCAGGAACTGGCAGAGGAATCGCATAACATCGACTATCTGAACCAGCTTGAAAATCATCGTGAAACCTATCGAAACATTCTGAAATATTCGTTTGGCGAGGTTGAGGACCCGCAGAAAAAGGAGGTGTATTTCCGGCTTCTGCGGTCGGTTTTGCGGCTGGCAGATGCGCTTTTTGAAACCATTGTAGTTTCGCGCAGGATGGTTTCCTATGCCCCGCTCAAAAGGGAACTGGAGTCTGCCCCCCTGTTTTCCGGCACCGATCCACTGAGAATTCTCGGGGAACTGGAATGGACACCCTCGCTGAATGCATTCCCGGAAGCTGAAAATACTGATGAAGCCATTGATGCAGGCCTGCGGCGCAATGAACAGGAACAGCTGGTGCAAAAAGTCTTTCATGCTCTGTGGTTAACCGATATATACGGCGATCAGGAGATGGAATTTCTTCATCATATGATTGCATCGGAAGAACTGCCATGGTACTTCAAATCACTTTTCATCAGTGCTGTAACCCTGAGTGCACAAAGGTTTTTCGATATCTCCAAGCTGGAAATTCTGGCCGATGCCTTTCTGGCAGGTGAAAACCAGGTACGGCAGCGGGCTCTTACCGGGCTGATCATCCTATTGTATCAATACCGGGAAAGGCTTTCCATTTATCCGCAGTCGGAAACCCTCATCAGAAAAATCCGGGAAGGAAATCAGACCGATCAGCAGATTGAAGCAATCGTAATACAGTTGATTAAGGCCAAGGACACAGAAAAAATTACGCAGAAGTTTCGGGATGAAGTACTCCCCGAAATTACCCGTCTGCAGTCGAGAATTTATGAAAAACTTGACCTGCAGAACCTCATGAAAGACCCCTTTGCGGAAGACAAAAATCCCGACTGGGAAAATGTGTTCCACGATACGCCAACGCTGTATAACAAACTGGAGGAATTCTCAATGCTTCAGCTCGAAGGAGGGGATGTATTTATGGGAACTTTTTCCATGCTGAAGCATTTTGATTTCTTTCATGAGATAAGCAACTGGTTTTTACCATTTTACAAAGAAAACTCCCGGGTAAAGGAAGCGCTTGCTGTTGGGGACGACAGGGAGGAGACTGACAAATTGGCGGAGGGATTGGAAAAATCGATTCTGATGTGCAATTCTGACAAGTACTCTTTTTGTCTGAATGTGAAAAGGATGCCAGAGGTTCAGCGCCGCATGATGTTCGACATGGTATCAATGGAACTCAGGGCTGTTGAAGAACTGGCCCAGGATGACGAGCTGCTCGCAAAACCTACAGCCGATCGGGTTGTTTATACCCAGTATATACAGGATTTGTACCGGTTTTATAAACTGTACCAATATAAAACTGAGTTTTACGATGTATTTGCAACACCTTTTGATATATACCAGTGTGGATTTTTCAGGGAACTCCTTCCTGATACGAGGGTAATACGCAATATCGGTGAATTTTATTTCGAAAAGGAACATTATAGCGAAGCTTCTCAGGTATTCATGTTGCTGGATAATGAACCAATGAATTTTGAATTATGGCAAAAGATCGGGTACAGTTTTCAGAAGCTCGGCAATTATGCAAAAGCTCTGGAGTATTACCGGAAAGCAGATCTGTCGGACCTGAGAAAAGCCTGGAATACCAAGAAAATTGCTTTTTGTTACCGTAAGCTTGGTGAATTCAGGAAAGCACTGGAATATTATCATGAAGCAGAAAAACTGGAGCCGGATAATCTGTATATTCAGGCCAGTCTGGGTCATACTTATTTTGATCTGAAGGAATATGAGGAGGCGTTGAAATACTACTTCAAAGTTGAATTCTTATCCCCTGATGATCACAGGATTCAGCGCCCCATTGCCTGGTGTTCCTTTGTGCTGGGTAAGCTTGATACAGCCAAAAAATATTTTGAAAAAGTTACCGGCGAAGAAGGAAACCAGCACGATCTGCTGAATCTGGGTCATGTGGAATGGTGCCTGGGAAACAAAACACAGGCAATTGAGTATTACAGGAAAAGCATCAGAAAAGCGGATTATAATTTCGACTGGTTCGCGAAGGAATTTATTGCTGATGCTGATCTTCTGCAGAAATTCGGGATCGATCCCATCGACATTCCTCTCATGCGGGATTATCTTAAAATTCTCATCGAGAGCGAATTCTGACGTTACTTCCGTCTGAAATCGGGAATATTTACCATGTTACAAAATGAAGTATCGGATTTTCTTATGCCTCTCCGGTGCCTTTTTACCGGTAAAAGCCCTTTATTGGCCGATTCGTGGTTTGAACGGCACACAAAAGGTGCTACCTTTGGATGGTAAATAGAAAAACTGATTTCACATGAGACGAGAAGACGAAAATGAAAGTCCCCGGATATACCATGGAAGCAGGAATTTGCTTCTGGGAGTGGTTCTGATCCTTGTTGGTATAGCTGTTTTTTTCAAGAGCCTGGGCATATTTCCCTATGAAACAGAACGGGTTATTTTTTCTTGGCAGATGCTTCTGATCGCGATAGGTGTCATAATGGTTACCAATTTCAGAAGCCGCATCGGAGGGCTGATTCTGATTCTGATCGGTGGCTTCTTCCTGCTGGAAGAGTTTTCCGGCCTATCGGGTGAGATGCGGTCGCTGTTCTGGGCTTTCTTCTTTATATTGATAGGTCTGGTGATCATGTTCCGTGCGTTCCGGATGCCCGTGCGCCGGAGATACTGGCATGGTCCTGTAACTGACAGCCTTGATTATATTGACGAAGTAGCTATTTTGGGAGGGTCTGAAAAAAGGATCAATAGCCAGAATTTCTGTGGTGGGCATGTAACGAATATTTTCGGAGGCAGTACTTTTGATTTATCCGATGCCCGGCTGGCTCCCGGCAAACATGTACTTGATGTGGTTTCTGTTTTCGGTGGGTTTAAACTGATTGTTCCTTCTGACTGGAATATAAAGCTCGAAGTAACTGCCATTCTTGGAGGTGTTTCCGACAAGCGCTCCCGAATCAACGAGAATCTTTCTGAAGAAAGGGTACTTATCATTCGTGGTATTGCCATTTTTGGAGGCGGGGAAATAAAGAACTTCTGATCATTTGGTATGCAGGACCATCCTTTTCTGGTAGGTTTCAGGTCTAGGTTTGCCTATATCCTTATCTGGTTATTCATTTCCCTGGCCTGGTTTTTCTTTGAGGTAGCAACTTACCGGATAAAGCCCGGACTTGCGCTGATAGATAGCTTGTTTCTTAATGGCAGTTTTGCACTGATTGCAATCGGTTTGTATTATACGGTAAAATTCGGAACCATTGAAAAAAACAGGCTGTCAGTTTTGCTTCAGCATCTGGCGGGGATGGTAGTTACCGTCACACTCTGGCTTCTGTTGTGTTATCTTTTTGTCATCCTGCTGGAACAGGAAGGCAATTCGTACCAGCAGTTCTTCCGGACAACTTTTCCTCTCAGGATAGCGGCCGGCCTATTTTATTATGGCATCATTGTCTTGTTATATTATCTGATTATTTATTACCAGAATTTCAGGGAAACAGCCACACGGGAAGCTGAGCTGAAGGCACTGGTGCGCGAAACGGAACTGAGCGTGCTTCGGTCGCAGATTAAGCCGCATTTTCTGTTCAACAGCCTGAATTCCATCAGTTCCCTTACATTAACCCAGCCTGATGCCGCCCGGGAAATGATCATCAAACTTTCCGATTTTCTCAGGTATTCGCTTGGTGAAAGTGAACGCAAACTTGTTCCCTTAAAAGCCGAAATTGATTTTATCAGACTGTATCTGGACATTGAAAAAGTGCGATTTGGTGACAAACTGGTTGCTGAATGGGATATTCCTGAAAAATGCATGGAATCAAAGCTTCCCAATATGATTCTCCAGCCTGTTTACGAAAACGCCATTAAACATGGTGTTTACGAAAGCCAGGAGGTTGTTTTTATTCGAACCGTATGCCGTGCTGATGAAAATGAACTTGTACTGACCATTGAAAACAATTTTGATCCGGAAAGTTTACCGCGCAAAGGGAAAGGAATGGGCCTGGAGAATATCAGGAAACGCATGCAGCTGATTTACCTGCGGGATGACCTGGTGACTGTTACCCGAAAGGATTCGGTTTTTTCGGTTACATTACGTGTTCCCCAGGGAGATTATCATTAATTTTGAAACCTGATACCTTCCTTGAAGGGAAACGTATCAACAACCTTTTGCACCATGCAAACAATAACTGCCCTTATTATTGATGATGAAGAGCCGGCGAGAAACCTCATAAAGAGTTATCTTGCCGGGCATGACGAAATTAAGCTTCTGGGCGAATGCCGTGACGGATATGAAGGATTCAGGATGATACAGGAACTCCGGCCCGATCTGATATTTCTTGATGTGCAAATGCCCAAGCTTACAGGTTTTGAATTGCTGGAAATACTTGATGTGCCTCCAGCCGTGATTTTCACAACAGCTTTTGACGAATTTGCCATAAAGGCATTCGAAATGAATGCAGTTGATTATCTGCTGAAACCCTTTTCCCAGGCACGTTTTGATGCTGCCCTGCAAAAGGCGGCCATAAAAATCGGTGCAAAAAGCGAAACCGAAAACGATGCGATTGCACGTCTGGTAAAAACCGTATCGGAAAAGGATGCCTTTCTGGAGCGCATTGTGGTCAGGTCAAACAACCGGATTCATATTATTCCAGTTGATCAGATTGTATATTTTGAAGCAGAGGATGATTATGTAATGATATACACACGCGACAGAAAATACCTGAAGCAGTTGACCATGAAATACCTGGAAGAGCATCTCGATCCGCAGGATTTTGTGAGAATACACCGGTCGGCTATTGTTCGCGTTGACGAAGTGGAAAAGCTCGAGCATTATGCACACGATAACTATATAGCTATCATGAAAAACGGAGCGAAGCTCAGAGTAAGCGATACCGGGTACCGGAAGCTGAAAGAGGTTTTGAAATTCTGATGAAGGATGGAGTTGCTGCGTTTTACAACAAAGGGTATATATTGTGAACAGGCCGGTGTTTACATTGATCCGGTTCGCCGTGTTGACAAAGCGTTGATAACGCATGCGCATTCCGATCATGCCGTTGCTGGACACCGGCATTACCTTGCGACACAACAAACAGCATTGCTTCTCAGGCACAGGCTTGGGAAAAAGCCCCTGATTCAGGGAATAGCCTATAACTATCCGTTGAAAATCAATGGTGTTACTGTTTCATTTCATCCGGCAGGCCATGTATTTGGTTCAGCCCAGATACGCCTGGAATACAAGGGAGAGGTATGGGTGGTTTCCGGCGATTATAAGCTGATAAATGACAGGATCAGTGAACCTTTTGAGCCGGTAAAGTGTCATACTTTTGTTACCGAAACTACATTCGGAATGCCCCGTTTTGTCTGGGAACCACAGGAAACTATTTTTCACAGGATTTACGCCTGGTGGCAACGAAACAAAGAAGAAGGCCGGATTTCTGTGCTGATGGGGTATCCTCTCGGAAAGTCCCAGCACCTGCTGGCTTTTCTCAGTGAATTTGGCGGGAATATTTATGTGCACAATGAAACAGAGCTCATCAATCAGATCATACGAAATGCCGGAACAAAGCTGGCTGCATTTTCCATTTATAACAAGCACAGCAGGGAAGAGGAATTGAACGGTGCGTTGATTATTGCACCACCTTCCATACGAAAGTCTCCCTGGCTGTACAATTTAAAAAACTATTCCCTTGCCATGGTCTCGGGATGGATTTCAGCCAAAAAGAGACCTCAGCAGACATTGTTCGGAGACAGCGGTTTTGCCCTTTCTGATCATGCTGATTTTCCGGGGTTGGTGCAGGCAGTTACATCAACCGGAGCAGAGCGGATTATCACCATGCACGGATATGCTGCACAATTTGCCCGTTCTCTTAATGAAATGGGATTCCGGGCTGAAACAGCACTTCAATAAAAGCTAAGGTATTCTATGGAACCCAAGAAAAAACCTACACCTGCAGGTTTCAGATCGTTAAAGCTGGAAACGGACCCCGGCACATATTCGTGGTGTGCCTGCGGAAGAAGCAAAAATCAGCCCTTTTGTGACGGCTCGCATCAGGGAACTGCCTTCCGGCCGGTTTCTGTTACCATTAATGAAAAAAAGCTGGTAAAATGGTGTCTTTGTAAGCAGACCAAAACCCCACCCTTCTGTGACCACTCTCACAGAGAATTGCCAGGATACCAGCTGGAAGGGAAGTACTGTATGGTTACCGGTGCCAGCTCAGGAATTGGTAAGGCTGTAGTTCTCCTTCTTTTACGCAACGGGGCTAACGTTATTATGGTGAGCCGCAACCGTGAAAGAGGGCGGAGATTCTTTGAACGGGTGCATGAAATGTATCCAAAGAAAACAGACTGGATTCCGGCTGATCTTTCCTCGGTTAATTCGGTGAAGGGATTGGTGGCAGAATTCACCTCACGGTATGAAAAGTTGCATTATTTATTTGATTGCGCAGGTGAGTTGATTGCTGAAAAAACCTTTACTCCGGATGGTTTCGACAGGCATCTGGCATCGAATTACCTTGGGCATTTTCTGCTGGTTCACCTGCTCCGGAAATCTTTGATGAACGGAGCGCCTTCGAGGGTAATCATAGTTTCCGGCCGGCAGCATAAGCCGGGTATTTTTGCGGGCGGAGAATTGCTTCCCGATAAAGAGAATCTCACAGGCAAACGAAGGTTTTCATTTGTAAAATCTTCCCGTCAGGCTGTTCTGGCAAAAATTATGTTCACCTATGAACTGGCAAGACGGTGGGCAGGAACAGGTATTGAGGTGTGTACTGTATGTCCGGGCCTTACGCGTACCCATCTTACCGATCATGCACCCTGGTTTATTCAGATTCTGGCAAAGGCAGCTTATGTCGTAAGAAGATCGCAGTCACCGGAATCAGCGGCAAATCACCTGATAAGGCTTGCCTTAATGGATAACGTAAACGGTAAGTATTTTGAAGGGTCTGTGAACGGACTCCATGAGGCACAGTCGTCGGATGAATCATACGATGCCGCCAAGGCAGAACGCCTCTGGAATGAAACGGAAAAACTGCTTCATCTTGACGAAGAATAGTAAATCTTTATACCCGGATTGCGCATCAAAAAGTGTGCAATGTACCTCAGGGGACGCTTTCAGTGCCTTTCAGCGAAGTTAACCCATATTCCTGCGCCAAAAGCCAACCCACTGCGCATTAGTTGGTTTTTGCTCCTGATGCGCAATCAGGGTTTAAAGAAATCTGGTAACAAATTGGCGAATACTTATCGGGTGATTCACTTCAGTACCGGGACCTCCTGCAACGGTTTTATTGATCACCCTTTCCTACCTGCGACTTTTTGAATTCTTCAGAATATTTTTTCCGGAGAATGATCTGGTACTGAAACATTTGATTTTTCAGGCGAACGATATCGTCCTCAATCCGTTTCTTATCCGTTTCGTTGAGTCCTTCCTCCTTCAGAAACTGATAAGATACGAGAATTTTTTTCTGTTGCTCAGAAATGATCTGCTCAAGTTCCTCTATACTATACTCTTGCAAATCCATATGGTTCTCCCTTCTTGTTGATTAAAAGTAACAAAAAAACTTCAAAGAAAGTTTGAGCCGGCCGGTTTTTTGATTATCAAGTTATCAACAGGGATAAAAGCAAATATTATGCCGATGAGTGTTCAAAACGAAGAACTTTTGCTCCTCTGATCCGGCGATGTTTAATATCATGCAGGGCCTGATTGGCTTGCAGGAAGTCGTAAACCTCCACCTGGGGCTTAATGGGGATGCGGGCGGCAAGTTCCAGGAATTCATAAACATCCCTGCGCTCCACATTGGCAACTGATTTGATTTCCTTTTCCATCCACAGATCGGAAGGGTAATTTACCTGCTGAAGAAAATGTTTATCTGAATCTTCTTTGCGTATGGCATTGATGATGAGACGGCCACCCGGAGCGAGGTTTCGCAGGGCATAAAGGATTGGTTTCCAGGCGGGAGTTGTATCAATGATGGTTTCGGGACTAATGGGCGGAATATCAGAGGTATCACCTGACCATACAGCGCCAAGTTGCAGGGCAAATTCTCTTTCCTCCGGCTGACGGGCAAAAACGATGATTTTACTTTCAGGATACATAAAACGGGCCAGCTTGAGTACCAGGTGGGCTGAAGCACCAAAGCCAGTCAAACCCAGGGTCTTGCCATTGGTGATTCCAGAAAGACGCAGGGAACGGTATCCGATAGCCCCGGCACAGAGGAGCGGGGCAGCTTCCACATCAGTAAATGAATCAGGAATCGGATACACATAATCTTCCTTCGCCACCATAAATTCTGCATAACCCCCGTTTACATCCCTTCCGGTAGCTTTAAAATCGGGACAAAGGTTTTCCTGATCTGACCTGCAGAAGCTGCAACTGCCGCAGGCCGAAAAGATCCAGGCCACACCTACACGCGTTCCTGGAGGATATTTTCCGGAATCAGGACCATGCTTGACGATCGTGCCAATCACCTGATGCCCGGGGATAATGGGAAGGGAGGGAGGAGGCGTACGCCCTTCGATTTCGTCGAGTTCGGTGTGGCATACTCCGCAGGCATTAACCCGAAGAAGAATCTCCCCCATGCCAGGTTCCGGGACGGGAAGATCGTACAGAGACAATGGCTGTACCCCTTCCGAAAGTTGCATAATGTTTTCAATCATCCATGCTTTCATACCGGTACAATTATTTGCCAAGAGCTTTACTTATGATGGCTTCCATTTCGCAGGCCGCATTTTTCATGGTGCGGCTGATTATTCCTCCGGCAAAAAGAGAAATCATTTTCGGATTCATCAACGAAACGTAAGTTTTTCCGTCTTTTCTTTCAAATACTGCAATCCGGCATGGCATTAGGGATGCTGCCAGCTTTTCCGCATCGTGAGAGAGAATTTCGTAAGCAAATTCCGGCTTACAGAATTCACAAATCCTGATCTGACTGATTTTTTTCCCCCACTTCAGCATGGTTTCCTGAAGATCATGAACCATTGGCACTTTCCAGTTATTTCTTTCCGCCTCTACTCTCAATGCATCGCAGGTGTCAATGAAGGAAAACGGGCTTTTATCTTCCAGAAAAAAAATCCGGAAGAAAAAAAGCCTGAAAAACAGGTATACAAGAAGGATACCTGTTGCGGTACCCAGAATGAGCCCTGTTATAAAACCAGCCATAGTAAATCAGTTTAAATTAGCCAATATGCTTTCAAAAAACAATTATCCCGGTTGACCAGAGTTTGTTTCGAAAAATTTGCCAGATGGGTGCAACATCTGACAGTTTATGATGCCTCTTTTTTTCTGCCTCCGTATGATTTATTGATTAAAAATACGAAATTGGCAGGAAAAAGAAAAGCGATTGAATCACGCCAGGGTTCGGCTGTATAAGGAAGGTAATCCGGATGCAGGACCTGTTGTCTACTGGATGAGCCGCGATCAGCGTGCACAGGACAACTGGGCCCTTATTTTTGCGGATATGCTGGCCAGAGACAATAAAAGGCCTCTGGTGGTTGTTTTTCATTTGCTTCCGTCATTTTCAGGGGCCGCCATACGGCATTACCGTTTTATGATAAATGGCCTGAGGGAGCTTCAACTTCGGCTGAATGACCTGGGCATTTCCTTTTTTGTTTCTACCGGTGAAAAAGGACTGGTTTCCTTTCTGCAAAAAATTAAGGCGGGTTTTCTTGTAACTGATTTTGATCCGTTGCGGACCAAAAGGTTCTGGAAGCAGGAAACGGTTAAATCGCTTGCTATCCCTGTTTATGAAGTTGATGCGCACAATATAGTTCCCTGTTGGGTAGCTTCAGACAAACAGGAATACGGAGCCTATACACTTCGTCCAAAAATTCATCGGCTTTTGCCTGTTTTTCTTGATCCATTTCCTGAACTGGAAAAACAAAAATTCCCTTTCCGGCTTAATGAACCACCTGACTGGAATTTGCTTTCTTCCGTTCCACTGGCACCTTCAGCGGGTCCGGACATCCGGCATATTCATCCGGGAGAAAAAGCAGCGAAAAAAGGTTTGGAAAACTTTCTGGAAAATGGATTGGCAGAATATGAAGAAAAGAGGAATGATCCATGCGAGGATGGAACTTCCGGATTTTCTCCATGGCTGCATTTTGGGCATATCAGTGCTCAGCGGATTGCTCTGGAAATCCTGAAACAGGTTCCTAAAATACAGGGAACAGATGCCTTTCTTGAACAACTCATTATCCGGCGTGAACTGGCCGATAATTTTTGCTATTATAATTCAATGTACGACCGTTTTGAAGGTTTTCCCGAATGGGCAAAAAAGACGCTGAATAAACACCGGAACGATGAAAGGGAGTATTTGTATACCGAAGAAGAATTCGAAAATGCTCTTACCCATGATGAACTCTGGAATGCCGCACAAAAAGAAATGGTACTAACGGGGAAGATGCATAATTACATGCGGATGTACTGGGCTAAAAAAATCCTTGAATGGACATCTTCTCCCGAAGAAGCATTGCGCATTGCCATAAAACTGAACGACAAATACGAGCTTGATGGCAGGGATCCGAATGGCTATACCGGATGCGCATGGGCCATTGGCGGAGTACATGACAGGCCATGGGGAGAACGTCCGGTTTACGGAACCATCCGGTTTATGAATGACCGGGGTGCTGCAACAAAGTTCAATACGAAACAGTATATTCGCAAGGTACATAACCTGGATCTTTTGGAAAATACCGAAAATAAAAATCCATGAAGAAGGGAATGTTTATTTGTTGTTTGCTTCTTTTGCAGATATCACTTTCTGGCCAGATTCCGCAGGAAGTATTCGAAGCAAGAAGAAATGCCCTGATGGCCAAAATTCCTGACGGAATTGCCATTCTGGGTGCGGCTTTTGATGAGGAATCCAACCGGCATGAATACCATCAGGATGCTTTGTTCCGCTATTTTACAGGTATTAATCAGCCGGGAATCATCATCGTACTGCATCCGGCTGGTGAACATAAGTACAGTATTTTCCTGCCGGAACAAAGTCTGATTGCAAGGATTTACGGTGGTAGCCGTTTGTCGGCTCAGGAGCTGAAACAAACCTATAAAGCCGATACGGTATATTCTTTCAGAGTGTTTTCTGAAATTATGAAGAGAATTGCAAAGCCCGGGGTCAGTATTTACAGAGATCCTTCCAACCGTTTCAGTGAAAACATTCTTACAAGTCTGGCAAAGGATGGCAAGCTGAATAAGGCCACCATGGCTGATCTTCGGCCTTTAACGGATGAAATGCGCCTGATAAAAGATTCAACAGAAATAGAATGTTTGCGGAAAGCCATTAACATCACGTGCAAGGCCCTGGAAGATGCCTATGCGGTTTGCAAACCGGGAATGTATGAGTATGAAATTGAAGCAGCCATTGAATACAGATTCCGGAAGGAAGGTTCTCCTATGCCGGGATATCGTTCCATAATAGGTTCAGGTCCTAATGCCACCGTGTTGCACTACGATCAGAATACACGATTAATGCACAACGGAGATCTGCTGCTCATGGATGTTGGTGCGGAATGGGAAGGTTACTCGGCAGATGTTACACGTACCATTCCGGTCAGCGGAACTTTTACGAAAGAACAGGAAGAAATTTATCAGCTGGTTTTGAAAGCGGAAGAAGAAGCCATAAAATATATGGTGCCCGGAAGAGGCGTTCTGGAATGCCATCACAGGGCGGCTGATGTTATCTGCGATGGACTGTACAGGCTCGGATTGATGACCGATCCTGAATCTCTCTGGCAGAGAAAGTTTTATATTATTTACCGCGTAAATCACTGGCTTGGGCTGGATGTACACGATGTGGGAAGTTACGGGCCTGCCTCGGAAGACTACCGGACCTATATGTTCAATAAGGAAGTCAAGGGAAGACCTTTAGTTCCCGGTATGGTCAGTACCATTGAACCTGGTTTGTACTTCCGGCCGGATGGCCTTCAGCAACTCAGGGAAATTGCAGGAAATCTGGCAACAGAGAAAGAAATTGCGACGTTTCTTGAAAAAGTGGGTCCGGTTTATGAAAAATATAAAAATATTGGGATACGTATAGAAGACGATGTGCTCATAACATCCAACGGAAATGAGGTGCTGTCGTCATGCATCCCCAAATAGTCTATACCGCTCATTGCATCAGAAAAATTCCTATGCAATGCGTTTCGCTTTCGCTGAACCGAAAAGGTTCCCGATAGAACCGAAGGAGTTAACCTGATTCATTCATTTTCAGTGAGAAACAGAAAATGAATGAATAGCTGAGTTTACTCTGATTTTTCAACCGTTGAGGTGCCCAGCAAAGTATAAAGCGGGCAAAAGCGGATCAATGCCGTAGCAAGAATTACCAGCCCGAGAAGACCCCACCAGCTTTCAAAAAAAATACCGGCGGCAGCGATCAGAAGGCCAAGAACTATTCGAATTGTGCGGTCAATACGCCCGATGTTTGGTTTCATAGTTGTAAGTTTTAAAGATTGAACTAATACAATTTGTTATGCTACTAACAATTGGATGAATAAATAGTTCGACTGAACAATTATCGTTAGGACCTTACAACAGTTTTATTCCAAAAAGGTGTTCACAAAGGATTTTTATCCCAATCAAAATTAATATAATTCCACCGAAAATTTCCATTTTTCTTCCAAATCGTTCACCTGTTTTCTTGCCGAAGAGAATCCCGAGCATGGAAGCAATAAAAGTTACAGCTCCAATGATGAACCCTGCCGTAAGTATGCGGGTTTCGAAGAAGGCAAGACTTATACCGACAACCAGAGCATCAATACTGGTGGCAAGGCCAAGACCAGCCATAACCCGCGGTTGTAAAGGATTGAGCTGTTTCTTTTCTTCCTTTTTGAAACTTTCAGCGATCATTTTTATGCCAATGATCAGCAAAAGTATAAAGGCAAGCCAGTGGTCGTAATCTGCAGCAAAGGTTCTCACCCTGGAACCAACTACCCAGCCAACAACCGGCATAGCCCCCTGAAAAAAAGCAAAGGTCAGTGCAATTTTGGCGGCATTGAAGAAGGTTATACTGCTAAGTATCAATCCGGTAGTTACTGATACGGCAAATGTGTCAAAACAGAGCCCAATGGCCAGGAGAACCAGTGTAAAAAATTCCATACATTATGATGAGGTGTGCAAAGGTATAAATTCAGTTTAAAATTGAAATTCTGATATTGCTTTAACGCGTTATCTCCCCTGTTCACACCGTTTTTTCCCCGGTTCGTCGAAACCATGTTGGATCCGGCAAGCAGTATAAAGTAAATTAGTAGTAAATTTCTTCACTGTGGTCCGTCAGATTATTTTAGCAATAGTCTTATCAGCATTCTGTCTTTTGTCAAAGAGTCAGATTGTAATAAGCGGCATTGTTCTGGATCAGAAAAGGAATCCTCTTCCGGGGGCCAATGTATACTTTGAAGGATCGTTTAACGGTACCATAACCGACACAGCAGGTAAGTTTGTCCTCAAAGAACAAGAACCTGAATTGAATATTTTGGTTATCAGCTATATGGGTTATAATGAAAAACGGATAACAATCGACAGGAAGCAAAAATCTGTTTTTCTTGAAATCAGGATGGAAGAAAAAATGACCGCATTGAAGGATGTGGTAATTACGGCCGGAACGTTTGGAAGTACCGATCAAAAAAAAGCTGTAATTCTCAATGCCTATGATATTGCCACAACAGCTTCTGCCATGGGTGATATTTACGGAGCCTTGCATACCTTGCCCGGAAATTCCTTTGTGGGTGAAGACGGTGGTTTATTTGTAAGAGGGGGGGAAGGAAATGAGGCAAGAACTTTTATCGAGGGTTTGCTGGTTCATAAACCTTATACTTCGCGAATGCCTGATTTGCCGGCAAGAGGGCGATTCAGTCCGGTTTTGTTTTCAGGAACGATGTTCAGTACAGGAGGATTTTCGGCTGAATACGGGCAGGCAATGTCATCGGCTCTTATTCTCTCGACTGAAGGTACTGTTGCCAGGAAAGGAACCAATTTCGGCATACTTCCTTTTGGAGGCAGTGCTTCGCATGCACAATCTTTTCACGATGGAGCCCTATCGGTTTCCGGGGATTATTTCAACATGAGATACTATTATAAGCTGTTTCCTCAGGAGATATGCTGGATAAAAGAACCGGAAACCATGACCGGCAATCTGATGTACCGCCAAAAAATACGGCAAAAAGGAATGCTGAAGGTTTTTGCTGCTGCAGAATTCAGCAGCAGTATCCTCTCTATAGAAGAACCGGGCACTGCCAATATGACCAGATATGGTCTGCAGAATTCCAATTGGTATTGGAATGCGGTGTACTCTCAGGAATTAAGTAATCTATGGTCAATGCGAACGGGATTTTCCATTACAGCAGACAGAGATAATATTAAACCTGCGGAGGATCATTTTACGGCTACTGAAACCGATCTGTATGTGAAACAGGTTTTTTCGCGAAGTGAACAAAAAAATCTGAGTCTGAAGGCAGGTGCTGAAATGAATTTACGCAATTACCGCCAGATCTATTTCAGGCAAAGCGATGGATTATCGGTCAGGCAGGGTCTGAATGGATTAGAATCTGCTGTTTTTACCGAAGGAGAATATAAAATTGCTGGAAAAGTAAGCCTGCGGGGAGGATTAAGAAGTGAATATAACGAGTACAACAAAGAACTAAATCTTTCACCCCGTTTTGCAGTTGCATTCAAAACATCTGATTTTAGTCAGATTTCGGCAGCATGGGGTTATTACACCCAGCTTCCCGAAACCAGGTATTTGATGATTAACCATGAACTGACCAACCAGCAGGCTATCCATTATATTGTTAACTATCAATGGATAAAGCAGAATCAAACTTTCAGGGCAGAAATCTATTACAAGAACTACCAGCATCTTCTTCGGTATGATTCATTATATGCCCCATACAAATATCAGTATAATTCAGGTGGATATGGTTTTGCCAGAGGAATCGATTTATTCTGGAGGGATAAAAAAACATTGAAAAATGCGGATTACTGGTTATCTTATTCATATCTTGACACCAGAAGACTGTTTCATGATTACCCGGTAGCAGCTCGTCCGCCGTGGTTTCCTGACCACACTTTCTCAGCCGTTTATAAACAGTATTTTTCACGGATTAACATACAATTGCTTTCTTCCTTTTCGGCGATGAGCGGAAGGCCTTATGAAGACCCCAATAAGGAAGGATTCATGAACAGCACAACTCCTGTTTACACCGATCTGAGTATTGGTGGCAGCTATGTTCTTATAAAAAAAGCAAATCTGTACATATTACATGCCCAGATAACCAATGTTCTTGGATCGAAACAGATTTACGGCTACCGGTATGCAAAAGAACCCGATGCGAATGGTTTTTATGCCTTTAAACAACTCAAACCGCCTGTCAAAAGAATGTTCATTGTTGGTATCTTTTTATATTTCAATTACTTTTAACCAAAATGTAAGTCTATGAAACCGTTTGTTTTTTTCTTTTTTTTGGTCATTCCTCTGGCCACCTTTTCGCAGGAGACCAGATATGAAAAAGCCATGAAAGAGCAGCTTTTGGCTCTTGATACAACTAGTAGCAATGAGGGGCTGACAAAGATTGCAATGGCTTTTGAAAGAATTACAAGGGCTGATACTTCTCAATGGCTGCCGGCATATTATGCCGCTTATGTGAACGTAATGGTCAGCTTTAATGAAAATGATCCTGTGCGGAAAGATGCCATACTTGATAAAGCCGAGGAAATGCTGAATGTTGCAAAATCCCGTAAACCCAATGAATCAGAAAATTGCGTAGTGGAAGCTTTTCTGTACCTGGGAAGAATTCAGGCTTATCCGATGGAACGCGGGATGGAATATTCCCTGCGTGCCAATGCTGAGCTCGACAGGGCTATTTCATTAAATCCTGATAATCCGAGAGCTTATTATTTAAAGGGTACAACTATTTATTATACCCCTGAGCAATTTGGCGGAGGAAAGGATAATGCCATGCCCTATCTGCTGAAGGCTAAAGAAAAATTCAGTCAGTTTTCTTCTCCTTCTGCTTTCTGGCCTTCATGGGGAAAAGAACATCTGGAGTCGATTCTGAAAGGCGGCCAGTAAAATTCGGTTCCTTTCTGTAAGGATAAAATATTCCTGTCATTAAAAAGAGAATGTATTATTGCCGGAAACAGGATGTAAATTCTGTTTCCGGACTTTTTTACAGGCACCTTCTTCTTTCTCCTGCAGATACGGCAAAATTCTTAACTTAGTGCCATCATGAAAACTCTGGTTGTATTAACGGGAGCTGGCATAAGTGCCGAAAGCGGGCTCAAAACTTTCCGTGATTCAGGAGGGCTTTGGGAAAATTATGATGTTATGGAAGTTGCCAGTATTTACGGCTGGGAAAAGAATCCCGGGCTGGTGCTGAGGTTTTACAACGAACGACGCCGGCAACTGGCAACAGCAAAGCCCAATTACGGGCATATAGGTCTTGCAGAACTGGAACAACATTTTCATGTTCATATCATTACCCAGAATATTGATGATTTGCATGAACGGGCCGGAAGTACCCGGATGCTTCATCTTCACGGAGAACTTAACAAAGCCCAGAGTACCGCTGATCCGTCACTCATATATGACGTTACAGGCAAGGATATAAACCTGGGAGATCTCTGTGAAAAGGGTTCTCAGTTACGGCCTTTTGTGGTTTGGTTCGGAGAGCCCGTACCTGCTATGGAAGAAGCAGTGGCATTGGCCGGGAAGGCAGATATATTTGCTGTCATCGGTTCTTCGCTTGTGGTTTACCCGGCGGCAGGGCTTCTGGAGTTTGTGCCTGAACATGTTCCTGTATTTGTTGTTGATCCTAATGAGGTAACCATACCTTACAGGAAAAAGGTTGTCTATATTAAGGAAAAAGCGAGCAAGGGAGTTAAAATTCTGAAAGAAAAACTGCTTTCTGAATATGCCTGAAAGAAAGGTGTTGCTTTGGTTGTTGTTTTTGTCGTTTGTCCCGCTTCAAATGAAGGCGCAGGCCTTTACGGGAGGTTTGCTGGGAGGTTTGTCGGTCAATCAGATCGACGGTGATGAATATGCCGGATACGATAAAGCCGGTATTATTTTTGGAGGATGGGTGCGCACCAATACAACAGGGCTTTTTCAGGTGCAGGGCGAAATACGTTATTTTGGAAAGGGTGCAGGCAACCGGGCCAATCCCGATCAGCCCGACAGGTATTACAGGGTGCGGCTGCGTTATATTGAAGTTCCTGTGATTTTACGGTATACTGTCTCATCGCGTATTCCTTTGGGGTTGGGTCTTTCAGCCGGGTATCTTGCAGAGGCAAAAGAAGATCTTACCGGCGACGGATATATTGATCCGGTGCGAAAATTCAGGAGATTAGAACTGGCAGGACAGGCAACGGCAGGGTATGACTTTTCTTCCCATATAACAGGGGAGATACGTTTTTCGTACAGTCTGATTCCTGTAAGGGATCATCCGGGCGGGCAGACTTTTCTGGGTAACCTGGGTCAGTATAACAATAACCTGTCGTTTTGTATTCTTTATATGCTGGGAGGAAGAAGGTGATGAACGATAACCGCCATGTTCGGCTACTGATAGGTATCACTGGTGCCAGCGGAAGCATCTATGCAAAAAAATTGCTGGAAAGAATTGCCAACATGCCGGACAAACCGGAACAGACCGCGGTTATCTTCAGCGAAGCAGGTGAAAAGGTATGGCAGTACGAGCTGGGAGACACGTCTTTCGGAACATTGCCTTTTACGGTTTACAGAAATGATGATCTGTTTGCACCTCCGGCTTCCGGCTCGGCAGGCTTTACCGCAATGGTTATTTGTCCGTGTTCGGTTGGCACATTAGGGAGAATAGCTGCCGGCACAGCTGAAAGTTTGATAACGCGTGCGGCAGATGTTATGCTGAAGGAAAGACGAAAACTGATTCTGGTCATCCGTGAAGCTCCGTTGAACCTGATTCATATCCGGAATATGGAGACCGTTACCCTGGCCGGGGGAATCATTTTTCCGGCCAGTCCGGGTTTCTATTACCCCGAAAAGGATCTGGACAGTATTATAAACCATTTTGTTGAAAGGGTTCTCGAGACTGCCGGAATCAAAATTCACGGCAGGTACAGTTGGGGTTCTTCCCGCTAGGCAACAGCCAGGGTTGCAACACTTACTTTTGTGTCAGGTACAGTCAGGATTTCATGCGCACATGATTCCAATGTAGCGCCCGTTGTTACCACATCATCAACCAGCAAAATGTGCTTCCCCTGTATTGTTTCAGGTTTAATGATTCGAAATATATTTTCAACATTTTTCCACCGGTCGAACCTGGATTTACGCGTCTGGGTTTCGCTGGCAATGGCCCTTACAAGGATATTTCTCCATACGGGTTTATGGAGTGCCTCTCCCAGGCCATAGGCAATCCATTCACTTTGATTGTATCCTCTTTTCTGTAATTTGTCGGGATGCAGAGGTACCGGAATGAGCAGATCGACCTCCGAAAAAACCGAACCGGCCATGTCGATTCCCATGATCCTGCCAAGTTCCTTGCCGAGTTCTTTCATTCCGCGGTATTTCATGGCATGAACCATATGCTGAAAGTGCCCCTTTTTCTGAAAAAAGAATCCCGCCGTGCCATAAACTACAGGAACCCGACCCCAGAAAAGAACTTCCACCGGATTGTTTCGCCAGCGGTGATACCCCGTGCGGGGCAAATGATAGCGACAACGAGTGCATATTAACGACTCATTACGGAACAGGCTGGCCGAACAGCCTGCGCATAAACGAGGGAAAAAAAGATTAAGAAAATCGTCAAGATAAAGCCCGATTTGTTGCATGCCCTTTTTCTGTTAATACCAGAAAAGGGAAAAACTAGCAGAAAAATCAGCTTATCATATTATATATCAATAATATACAAATATGGCAACGGATCAAGGGTTGTCATCCTTGTCGTTCTTTTTCGTTGAGGGTTTACGGATAAAAACTCCTGTCAGAAGGCCCATTACAAAGAGTATTACCATCAGTACTGAAACAGGGCACGGAATTGTCCAGAAGAATATATGTACATCGCAACTGGATGAATTCTGTACTGAGAATACAACAAGCAAAAGCACCAATATGACGGAGAATATAAGTTTTTTATTCATTGCGAAATGGGTATTAGAATCATATAAAAGTAGAAAAATCTATCCTTTGCTCCAAATTGTTGATATAAATCACCAAAAGATTGATAAATGGATAAAAAAAATCATTATTTTTACTAAGTTATTTAATTAACTGGAAATTAAGCTTTTATAAATTTTAAACATATTAACTTGATAGTCAATAAATTGATTGTTTAGTTGCTAGCACATTGGCTGAAACATTATTGCAGAAATAACGTAAACACAAATATCTGTTGATTAGGGAGATTGTGGTGCAAAATGATTAGAAAAATAAAATTTATAGGGATACATGAGGAATAAAAAGACTATTTGCCTGGCATTGCTGGGTTTACTGGCTGGAGTTGTTATCCATGCACAGCCGATTATTCTTTCCAAGAACATTACCAATGTTAGTCCCTGCAGTTCCTCTTCCAATGGGGAGGTTACCATCACCATCCGGAAAAACGGGACGGATCAGTTTACCTATACCATTTATAAAAATTTTCCGATTGTAACGCAATCTATTGGCCCCACAAGCGATACCGTTGTAACATTTACCGGATTGGAGAAAGCAAGTTATCTCTTCATTTTAAAATGGGATTTGCCTTCCAGCAGCATTTTATCTGACTGGGTAGCAGTAAGCGGACCCAGTGTAATTAATATTGCGAGTCAATCGGTTACTGCAATTACCTGTCATGGAGATAATAACGGAAGCATTACGGTTTCGGGCAGTGGAGAGACAGGAAATTATGTGTATGAGTTATTTAATTCAGTACCTGTAAAGGTTACAGAAAATGGGACGGGCGTATTTACGAACTTATCGGGGGATACCTATACTGTACGTGTATCGGATGTTACCTGTCCGGGTTCAAAAACAAGCAGTCCGTTAACAGTGCAGGATCCACCGCCTATTTCAATTACAGGGACCAGTTCTGCCAATGTTAACTGTTATGGTGCCAGTAACGGAAGCATTCAGGTAACAGCCTCAGGGGGTACCGGCACACTCACCTACACCATTTCGCCGGGAGGATCGGCCAATAATAATGGTTTGTTCACTAATCTGGGACCGGGAACCTATACTGTATCGGTAACCGATGCAAATAATTGTCCGGCGGCTGTGGCGGGACCGGTAACGATTACCGAGCCGGCAGTGCTGAATGCCAGCGTGGCATCTACCAATGTAACCTGTTTCGGATCAGCCGATGGAACTATCTCTATTACCAGTCCGAGCGGAGGTTCTGGTAATTACCAGTATTCCATCAACGGTGGTTCTTCCTGGCAGGGTTCAGGGAATTACACTGGTCTGCCAGCGGGCGCATACGATGTCAGATTGCGCGATCAGGCGGTGCCCACCTGTGAAGTTGTCCTTAGCGGGAGTCTAACAATAACTCAGCCAGCAGTTCTTAATGCAACTGTTTCATCAACCAATGTGACTTGTTTTGGTGGAAATAACGGCTCTATTACATTGTCATCGCCAACCGGAGGCTCCGGTCAGTATGAATTTACCATTAACGGAGGAACATCCTGGAGTTCTTCCGGCACCTTTACTTCATTAACAGCCGGAACCTATGATGTGCGTATGCGCGACAAACTTCAGCCATCCTGCGAAAAGGTGCTTAACGGAAGCCTTCAGATTACTCAGCCATTGCAGATGAGTGCTACTGTTTCCAAAACCGATGTAACGGGATGCTATGGCTATACGAATGGTTCAATTACAATTTCGTCTCCTGTTGGCGGATCGGGAGTATATGATTTTACTATTAACGGCGGCTCTTCCTGGCAGGGGAGCGGCAGTTTCACCAATCTGGCTGCCGGTACGTATAATGTCCAGATGCGCGACCGGAATGTCCCGTCCTGCATAATCATTTTAAACAGCAGCCTGGTCATCAATCAGCCGGCTCCTCTTACAGCCACCATAACAACAAAGGATGTTACCTGTTTCGGTAATGATGACGGAGAGATTAAATTCAACAATCCCCAGGGAGGTTCCGGATCGTACCAGTTTAGTGTTAACGGAGGTACTGTATGGCGTACCAACGGCACATTCAGTAAAACAGCTGTTCCTCCTTATCCCATTACAGCCGGAACCTATTCGCTGATGATGCGAAATACGCTTGTTCCTTATTGTCAGACAAGCCTCGGTACTGCTGTCATCAATCAGCCGGGCCAGCTGAATGCCACACTCGTAGTTACCCAGATCACCTGTAACGGGGCAAGCAATGGCACTATTACCTTCAGCTCCCCAAGCGGTGGAAGCGGAGCGTATCAATATTCCATCAACGGAGGAACAAGCTGGAATGATAATCCCCTGTTTTCCGGATTGGCTGCCGGAACCTACAACTGCCAGATTCGTGACAAAAACGTACCGACCTGTTCCCGCATTCTTAACAGTGCCGTAGCCATTACGGAGCCTGCTGCTCTGAATGCTGATGTTGCCAGCACGAATGTGACCTGCAACGGAGCAAATGACGGTACAATAACTATCAGCAATCCTACCGGTGGCTGGGGTACCTATGAATTTACCATAAACGGCGGAACAAGCTGGCAATCGTCAGGAAATTATACCGGCCTTGCTCCCGCATCCTACAATGTGCAGATGCGGGATGCTGCCAATCCATCCTGTATAAAGGTGCTGAATGCAGCCCTGGTGATTACCCAGCCCAATGCACTGACTGCAACTGTCAACAAAACTGATGTTACGTGTTTCGGAGGAAATGACGGAAGCATCATCATATCCAATCCACAGGGTGGGTATGGCACCTATGAATTTTCCATTAACGGAGGATCAGCCTGGCAAGCATCGGGTACCTTTGCAGGTCTTTCTGCAGGAACGTATGATGTGCGCATCAGGGATGCTGCCCATACGGGATGTTTTGTTGTGCTCAATCCAGCCCTTGTTATCAGTCAGCCCGGACAGCTTAATGCTGCCGTATCAAAAACTGATGTAACGGGCTGTTACGGAAATAATAACGGAGCAATAACCATTTCTTCTCCATCTGGAGGCTCAGGTGCCTATCAGTATAGCATTAACGGAGGTTCTTCATGGGAGGCTTCAGGAACTTATTCAGGTCTTGTGGCAGGAACGTACGATGTACGAATCAGAGATGCAGCTGCTCCTTCCTGCACCAGAATTCTGAACAGTGCCCTTGTGATTACACAGCCGGCCCAGCTGAACGGAACTGTAAGCAAGACCGATGTAACCTGCAACGGAGGCAATGACGGATCCATAACGATCAGTGGTGCTTCAGGTGGTTCAGGAACCTTTGAGTACAGTGTAACCGGTTATCCCTGGCAGGCCGCAGCAACCTTCAGCGGGTTACCTGCCGGAACCTACAATGTTTTCATCAGGGATGCCGGCAATCCTTCCTGTCAGAGAACACTGGCAACAGGACTTGTTATCAGCCAGCCGGCTGTTCTTACGGCTACTGTTGCCAAAACTGACGTGACCTGTTTCGGAGGGAGTGATGGTTCAATATCAATAACCAGTCCTGCCGGTGGACATGGAACCTTTGAATATTCCATTAACGGAGGTTCTTCGTGGCAATCTGCTGGAAATTATACAGGATTGCCGGCGGGAAGCTACAATGTGCAGATCAGGGATGCCGCCTATCCCTCCTGCTTTGTTGTTCTCAATCCAGCTCTGACGATAACTCAGCCTTCCCTACTTTCAGCTGCAGTTGCAAAAACTGATGTCACCTGTTTTGGCGGAAATAATGGCACGATTACCATCAGCAGTCCATCGGGTGGCCACGGAAGCTATGAATACAGCATTAACGGAGGTTCTTCCTGGCAGGTATCGGGCAACTTCGCGGGACTGATTGCTGGAACCTACGACGTGCGGATGCGGGATGCACTTTATCCGGTTTGTTCGGTAATCCTCAGCGGTGCGTTGGTTATTAACCAGCCTGCACAGCTCACGGCAAGTCTCTCAAAAATTGACGTTTCGTGCCATGGGGGGAACGACGGGGTTATTTCCATCAGCGGAGCCGCCGGTGGACATGGCACCTATGAATATTCAATAAACGGAGGAAGCAGCTGGCAGGCATCCGGCGTTTTTGCCGGGTTAACGGCCGGAACATACGATGTAAGGATGCGTGATGCTGCCTATCCGGCATGTTCAGTCGTTCTCAATCCTGCCTATCAGATTACAGAGCCTCCCGCTCTTACTGCCACTATAGCTACGACCAATGTAACCTGCCATGGTTCTGCCGATGGATCGATTACTATAAGCAATGCACAGGGCGGACATGGCACGTATGAGTTCAGTATTACAGGAGGCATCAGCTGGCAAAGTTCGGGGGTATTTACCGGACTTCCGGCCGGCTTTTATGATGTACGCATCCGTGATGCTGCCTATCCGATTTGCAGCACCATTCTTAATCCGGCACTTGAGATTACCCAGCCGGGTTTACTTACAGCTGTCATCAGCAGTGCCGATGTAACCTGTTCCGGAGGAAGTGACGGGAGCATAACTCTTTCCGGCGCTCAGGGAGGTCATGGACATTATGAATACTCTATTAGCGGAGGAACCAGCTGGCAGGCAAATGGTTCATTTACGGGTCTCCCGTCGGGAAGCTATGATGTGCGGATGCGCGATGCTGATTTTCCGGGATGTTTTGTAGTACTGAATCCCGCACTGACAATCAATGAACCTTTGCCACTGAGTGGAACAGTTAACAAGACAGATGTGACCGGTTGCTATGGCAATACAAACGGAAGCATTTCAGTTGTTTCTGCGGCCGGAGGATCAGGTTCCTATGAATTTACCATCGACGGTGGAGTCAGCTGGCAGGTATCGCCGGTCTTTAATAATCTGGCAGCAGGAACCTATGATGTGCGCATGCGGGATGCCGTTGCTCCCTGGTGTGAAAAGATCCTTGACAATGCCCTTACGATTTTCCAGCCTCAGGAACTCTATGGTGAAACAAGCTTTACCGATGTGGCATGCCATGGCGAAGCTACCGGAACAATTACCATTGGCAATACTTCCGGAGGATCGGGATCGTATGAATTCAGCATTAACGGAGGCACCACATGGCAGGCGTCACCTTCCTTCGGTGCTCTTCCTGCCGGAAGCTACACGGTGATGATGCGCGATGCAGCAACACCTTCCTGTGTCCTTGTACTGATGGATCCCCTGCTGATCAGCGAACCGGAAGCAATCAGTCTGACCATTAACAAAAAAGATTTACGCTGCAACGGAATACCCGACGGAATTCTTTCCATTACTGCAAGCGGTGGCACGGGAGCTTACCAGTATTCTATTGATAACGGCCTGAATTTCTTCCCCGCGGGCGATTTCAGCAATCTTTCGGCTGGAAATTATCCGATTGCTGTTAAAGACGGAAACGGGTGCAGAGTGGATTCAGCGGTTGCGCTGATTGAACCCGACCCCATTGTAATACTGAATGAAGTATCGGAAGATGAAACCTGTTACCACAGTGGTGACGGATGGATTCACATTTTTGCCTCCGGAGGGGCCGGCCATCTGATTTATTCCATTGATGGAGGAGTGACTTATTTCGATAACGGAGGATTGTTTTCGAACCTCTCGGAAGGCAATTACCAATCGGCAGTAAGAGATGACAGCGCCTGCTTTGTAACGGGAAATTTCCTCCCTGTTCTTTCTCCGCCTGAACTGATCATTTCAGGTGTCAGTTCAAACAACGTAACCTGCCACGGAGCCGGAGATGGCACCATTACCATAAGTGCTTCAGGAGGAACCGGAACAATACGCTTCAGTATCGATGGGGGCGCCAATTACCTGAACAATGGTGGTTTCTTTACGAATGTTCCGGCAGGAAATTATTCCGTCATGATTACCGACAGTATAGGATGCACTACTGCCGGACCGGAGGTTGTGATTACAGAGCCGCCGGCGTTTACTGCCCCCGATGTTACTATTGTCAATATAAGTTGTTCCGGCCAGACGGATGGTTCCATTCTTGTTACACCTAACGGAGGTACACCGCCATATACCTATATTCTGAAAGAGAACGGCATCGAAAAAGATACGGTAACCAGTGCCGGCAGTGGTTTATTTACGGGCTTGTCAGCAAATACATATACCGTACGAATTACTGATGCCAATCTGTGCGGAACAATAGAAACACCTCCACTGGTCATTGTGGAACCTGCACCTCTTGTATTTGACTCTGTATCGGTTCAGCCGGTGCTTTGCCCCGGAACATCAACCGGTGGAATACTGATTTTTGCTCATGGAGGAACACCGGTTCATCCGTTACGCCCTTATGATTATACCATTGACGGAGGTGTAACATGGGATACGATACAGTATTTGAATATCCCGGCCGGAATTTACCATACCGGTGTGCGTGATAAGCGTGGATGCTTTGTAATGGGAGATACGGTAACTCTGACAGATCCTCCGGCAATTCAGCTTGACAGTGTTTCTGTGGTTGATGTAACCGGTTGCTGGTATGATGCAACGGGTTCTATTACCATCTATGCTTCCGGCGGACAGGGTGTTCTGACCTATTCCATCGGTTCGTCTTATTCTCCATCGAATGTTTTCAGCGGGCTTACTTCAGGTGCTTACCCGCTCTGGGTTAAGGATGCCATGGGGTGTATTGATTCGGTAGGTCAGGCAATTGTTCATGGGCCGATGCCTATCACGGCATCCATCCGCAAGCATGATGTTGACGGAGATATTCCCGGAAGCATTGTTATCAGCGCAAGCGGTGGAGGAGGAATGTTCGAATATTCCATTGACGACGGAATGTCATTTGCCCCGGCCGACTCCTTCCCGGGTCTGGCTTCCGGAAAATATTATGTCGTTGTGCGCGACCAGTATGACTGCCGTTACAGGGATTCCATCCAGATTGAGGAAATCAGTTCCATGCAGGTTGTTTATTCGCTGACGCCTGTTTCCTGCAACGGCGGGAATGATGGTATTATCAGCATGGTTGCCGATCTTGGAACCCCGCCTTATCAGTACTCAATTGATAACGGATTGAATTTCTACGATTTTGGTTATTTCTCCGATCTTTCCGCAGGGGATTATATAGTTCTGATAAAGGATGCCTCCAACCACAGGTACCGCGATACGGTAACCGTGCAACAACCGGAGCCGATATCGGTAATTGCTACTATTGACAATGCAAATTGTTCAAGCCTGCTTCCCGGATTTACTGACGTTGGAGCCATAAGCCTGAATGTTTCCGGCGGTAACGGAGGATATACCTTTGCCTGGACAAAGGACGGACAACCGGCAGGTACTTCCCAGAATCTTGCCAACCTGACAGCAGGCCTGTACACTGTACAGGTTACTGACAACAAGGGTTGTTCGTCGACGAAGTCTTATGCGGTTGGTTCTGATCCGGCCAAGAATATCTCCATTAACCCCATACCCGACCAGAATGTTTGCAGCAATGTCGCGCTCGATTTGACAGCATCCTCACCACAGAATGTATCGTACAAATGGATACGTGTAAGTGACGGTGCCGAAATCAGCAGTCAGCCGGCAGTAACCATTCCTCCGGGAGAATCGGGAACCTATGTTGCAGTTGCTTATAACACCTTCAACTGTGCTGCTTATGATACGGTCAATGTGCTGATGTATCCGGTTCCAGCCCTGTCAATGGTAAGGGATACCATGATTCTGGGAGGAGTAACAATGACATTACCTCTCCAGCTGACCGATACAGCAGGGTTAAGTGAAACAGTTTTCAGCTGGAGCAATGATATCTGGTTGGATGATCCTTCCAGCATGAATCCGCAATTTACCCCCGATAAGAGCAGCGATGTATGGGATTTTGTTGTAACAGCCACCACAGCTCACAACTGTGTTGCAACTGATTCCATAACCGTGCATGTTTTATGGGAGCTGATGGTGCCGAGCGGCTTCTCACCCAACGGCGACGGATATAACGATGTGTGGTTTATTCCTGCCGCTCAGTTTGTAAGAGTAGACGTCGAAGTGTTTAACCGCTGGGGAGAAAAAGTTTATTCTGCCAAAAACTATAAGAATGACTGGGATGGCAAGTATAAAGGGAAACCGCTGGGTATTGGTACATACTATTATGTTGTTACGATTTATGCCGGCGGGAAAGTGAAAACAATGACCGGTCCACTTACCATTCTGGTTCAACCCAAATAATGACGCCTTATGAAAACATTCAGAATACTGCCGCTTGTGATTTTGCTGATAGGTTCATCAGGGGTAGTCAGAGCCCAGCAGATCGGACAATTTACCCAATTCATGTTCAACCCGCTGGTTATTAATCCTGCGGTGACAGGAACGAACAATTATTTCCAGATCCGGTCGAATCACAGGTTTCAATGGGTGGGAATGACCGACCCGCCCATTGTGAATACCCTGAGTATTTACGGGCCCAGCAGTAAATATGATATGGGATACGGAGGGTATATTGTAAGCGATATTACCGGACCTACCAGTCGTACAGGGATAAGCGGGACCTATGCCTATAATATTGCGCTGAACGAGGAAATACGTTTGTCTATGGGCATGGCTCTGGGGTTGTATCAGTTTAAAATGGATGTCTCAAAGGTTCAGTTGTACGATGATCAGGACCCGGCAAAGAACAATGTATATACCGATTTTTATCCCGATGCGGTTGTCGGGGTCTATATGTACGCCACGAATTTTCAGGTAGGATTTTCGGCTGCCCAGCTGATTCCCAATAAAATCAAGATTTATGACACAAAAACCGGGCTGAGCAAACTGAAAGCCCATTTTTATCTCACAGGAAGTTATCAGTACCTTATAAACCGCGATTGGGCAATTGAGCCAAATGTTATTATCCGTGGTGTTACGCCAGTTCCCCTCCAGATGGACTTCAACACCCGGGTAATCTTCAGAAATTTAGCCTGGGGTGGTTTAGCCTGGAGAACGAGTGATGCCATCAGCATTTTTCTGGGCTATAACCATGAAAACAAGTTCAATATCGGGTATGCCTATGATATTGGTATTTCTGCGATACGAAAGTACAATTCAGGCTCGCATGAGCTGATGATTTCGTATCGTTTCAATAAAGTGAAATAATTTAAAATCAATGCTTTGCATTGGTTTTCCTGAACGCCAGAAATAAGTAGGGCTGGTTTTCTGTGCCCAATTCCATTGTCCGGATAAAAAGCTGATGAAGCTTTTCGGAAAATATTTTTTGCATAGCAGGAGAGTCCAGCAGCAAAATATCCTGCTCATATTCCCTTTTTCGTTCTTCCGGATTAAAGGAATCAGGTGGAATATATTCAAACTGTGCAACAGGTGAGAGAGGGAAAGAACGGAAGATGCCGATGAGTTCGTTTCGTGTGAAAACCGGTTCATGTTCACGGCCAAGTTCCTTATCGAGTTCAATACGAAAGTGGTGCCAGAGGTGCCGGTTACGCTGGGCTTCATTTAGAACATCGGAATGCATTTCATGAACAATCAGAATGCCTTCTGTTTTCAGAACACGAATCATCTCGTAAACTGCTCCGGAAAGGTTGGAAAGGTGATGAAGTCCGCGGGAAATAACTACTGTATCAAATGAGGCATTTGGAAAAGGAAGCTGTTCTGCTTTTGTTCTTATAAATGAATAATGGTGATCGGGAAACATCTCCCTTGCTTTGTTCAGAATGGATTCATCAGGATCGGTGTAAGTCCATGAACGGAAATGTTTCAATGCTTTTGTAATCCAGGAAGTAAACTTACCGGAACCTGCTGCCAGTTCGAGTACATCGCCGGCTTCAATTTGTCCCAGCCATTGCTGAATATCTTCTGCAGAATTCATAATAGGAAAGGAAATGAAGCAGTAAAAGTAAACCAGTTCATCCTAAATAAAAAAGCCGTCAGCAGAGCCGATGGGCGGCTGGCTGACGGCTTTCATTATGTCACTATTACAAATAAAATGCCAGGGAGAAGAGAGCGGCTTTGTTCCGGTAATCAGTTTTTGCAGAAGTTATTTCTGAAAGACCAAGTGAATATTTTAGGCTGGCTTCGATATTGTAGGAGCCCGCAGGAATCATAAATCCGAAGCCCAGCGACCAGCCTGCATCATTATCATTTATTTTCCAGGCAACCGTTTCCGAATTTTCTGCCGGAGAAACAGGTGTGTAAGTGAGGTTGGAACGCAGTTTCACACCAACGTAGGGGCCTGTTGCAACAAAAAAGCGCAGCGATTCGCTTACCGGAAACGAACGTTCCAGGTTAACAGGCACGGTGAGATATTCCAGAGTGCCGTTCAATTTTTTATCGGCGAGCGAGGATTCCCTGAAATTCCGGAAACCTTTTTGCTCAAAATTCAGTCCTGACTGAATGGCAAAATCGTTCTTCAGAGGGTATCTCAGGCAGATTCCTCCGCCAAAACCACTCCGCAGATGATTTCCTTCGTTCAGTTCAGTCAGTTCTGAGAAGGAAGAAACGTTTAAGCCGTTTCGCAGGCCGATCTGCAGTTTTTGAGCCGGAAGGGCAATAATTGCTGTAACCAGCAAAATACCTGTAAGAAAGAGACGTGTTTTCATACCTTTTTTCTTTTACGTTAATACGATTTAATTATTTAGAAATGAGACAACTTCAAAACTCCATCCATGAATTATTTCATCGTGGTTAAGGCTTTCGGCATTCAGAGAACGGCAGGCCTTAAGAATCTTTTCCGTTTCTGTTTCCGTTGATTGAACCAGGAAAAGGGCGTTATGGCCCGGCCATACCGGTGTATCCATGTGGGGCAGCATACCCGGCAGTTTGCCTTTAATGTTTTCAATAGCCTGCCAGGAGCCGATTTTTTCTTTTAAGAGAATATCTGTTACTCTGTCGGCCATACTGATATCACAGGCGAGAATCAAGATTTTCATACGTTTTTATTTTTTTATTTTAACACAGGGAACCATTTTTTTTGAAAAAAGGCACAGGACCGGGAAGGTAACCGGAATATTAAACCTCTCCTTAACTGAAAAGCAGGTCCTGTGCCTTTGGTTTTTATTTTGCATATTCTTGTCTTCTAACATGAAGCATGTAGTATATTACCGGAACAAGGATAAGCGTAATGAGGAGCGATACGGTGAGTCCTCCGATTAGTGTAATTCCAAGGGGTGACCACATTTCAGAACCCATCCCGGAACTAACTGCCATTGGGATCATTCCAAGAATAGCTACGAGCGAAGTCATGAGAACAGGTCTGAGCCTGGATTGTCCTGCCTGGGTGACTGCTTCCTCCAGAGGAAGATCCCGCTGCAGGAGAAGGTTGGTATAGTCAACCAGAATGATACCGTTTCGGACAACAATTCCGAGCAACATGATCATTCCGATAAATGTCACCACACTGAGGGTAAGGCCGGTTATTCTGAAAGCCCATACAATGCCTATTAATCCAAAGGGAATGGCAAAGAGTATAATAAAGGGGTCTTTCATCGATTCAAACTGGGAAGCCATAATCATATATACCATCAGAGTTCCCAGAACAAATATCAGCCAGAGGTTATTGAAGGATTCTTTTTGGTCAGAGACCTGCCCTGCAACTTCCACGGAAACATTTTCAGGAATATCGGTTTGGCTGACAATTTTGCGTGCATGATCTGCAGCTTCACTCAGGGAAACGCCGTTTACAGAGGCCATTACTTTTACAATCCTCTGCTGGCTTTCCCTGCGGATTTCCGTAAGACCTTTTTCCTGGGAAATTTCAGCTACATACGACAGGGGAACCATTTTGCCGGTAAGGGTACTGATCATGATATTTTTCAAATCATCGGCCTGTCGGCGATTTTCCTTTTTATATCTTACCACAAGGTTGTAATCGTCGCCCTCTTCCTGCAGCTCACCGGCGTCGGCTCCATAAAGTGCCTGACGTACCTGAAGAGAAATCAGTGCTGTGTTAAGTCCCAGTTCGGAAGCCCTGTCCTGGTCAATATGAATTTGTAACTCCAGAGTCCCCTGATCGGCTGAAGATTCAACCCCTGAGAATATCGGATCGCTGTTCATTGCCTCTCTGATTTTTTCTGCTGTTGCTGTCATAACCGGAATATTGTTACCGGTTATTTTGATTTCTATTGGTTTAACGTTTCCCAGAAGAGCTGATGAAAGCATACTTCCGCCGGTCACATGGAATTTTTCAATTTCTGGAATCTGAGCAATTTGTTTTCTCACCGCTTCAGCGATTTCGGCTGCACTCCGCCGGCGGTTTTCGGGCAGAACCAGGTGGGCCCCGATGGTGGCGACATTCTTTCCTTCAGCAAAGCTTATCGTTGTAAGAATCCCCTTTTCTGTTTGTCCTGCAATGGTATAGGACGAAACCTGCTCGGGTATTTCTCTCCGGAAAATTTCTTCCACTTTCATGGCTATCCTTTCTGTTTCTTCAGCTGAGGTGCCCGGTTCCGTTTCAATAACGGCCACAACATCTCCGGCGTCAAATTCAGGAATGTAGTCGGTGCCGAGAAGTGTAGCCTGCCAGATGGTTATGGCTGATATTATCAGCACAATCACAATCAGAAGATAGCGGTTATGGATTGCCCACCGGAGTGACCGATGATAGCCGTTTTCAAAGCGCTGCAGGAACCTTTCACTTGCTTTGTAGAAACGAGTTTCTTTTTTTAACCTCACAGGCTTTAACAGCACCGAGGCCAGCATGGGTGTTAACGAAAGAGCAGTAACAAGCGACGCGAGCATGGTGACTGTGGTAATTACGGCAAGCTGTTTAAACATAATACCGACAATTCCACCGATGAAAAACATAGGAATGAAGACAGCCACAATGGTCAGTGTGGAAGCAACAATGGCTCTTCCCATTTCCATGGTGGCGAATATGGCAGCTTCACGCGGCCTGGATCCTTTTTCAATATGCCGTGAAATGTTTTCAATTACCACGATGGCATCGTCAACCACCATTCCTATGGCAATAACCAGTGCCATCATGGAAAAGATGTTGATGGTATATCCCAGGGCGTACATCATGATAAAAGCCACGATCAGCGAAAAAGGAATGGTTACAATGACAATCAGACTGCTTCGCCACTCCCTGAGGAATGCTATAACAACAAGAATCACAAAAAAGGCGGCATACCAGAGTGTTTCCGAAAGATTTCCCAGCGATTTATTAATAACTTCAGCACTGTTAATGATTTCTTTAACCTGAACATCATTGGGAAGATTTTTTTGTATTGAAGCCATTGCTTCGGAAACAGCTTTATAAACCTGAAGCGTATTTGCTCCAGATTGTTTCTGAACGAAAAGAGCTACGGCCCTTGTACCATTTGTACGTGCTATTTCGTCTTTTTCTTTAAGATCGTCTGTCACCGTTGCAATATCTGCAAGGCGAACAATCTGTCCGTTGACCGAACTGAGTACAGTTTTACGTATATCTTCGGCAGAAGTAAAGGCTTCGGGTATTTTAACCGAAAAGTCGTGATCTCCTGTTTTGATAACCCCACCCGGAATACTGGTATTTTGAAGTTTCAGCGCTTCGGTGACGCGGGCAATGCTGAGGTGATAAGCCTGCATTTTGAATGGATCCACTTCAATACGGATCTCTCTTGTTGGCTGAGCAATATAAAGAACTGTACCAACGCCTTCCACTTTACGCAAAGGAGAAGAAATATTGTCTTCAATGATTTTTTCTATGGCCGGATAACTTTCATTTGCGGTGATACCGTAAATAACAACCGGCATCATAGCGTTATTCAGTTTCATGATATAAGGCTGACGCGCTTCTGCCGGCAAATCCGATTTAACGAGTTCAACCAGATCGCGTGCATTATTGGCAGCATCAGTAACATCGGTTCCCCAGTTAAACTGAAGGGAAATCAATGAAACGTTTTCGCGTGAAATGGATGAAATTTTTTTCATGCTTTGTGCTCCGGCCAGCACGCGTTCAAGAGGACGTGTAACCTGCTGTTCCACTTCTTCAGCTGAAGCTCCCGGATAAATTGTAATAATTGTCAGTGACGGAAGTTCAATATTGGGAAGGACATCACGCGGAAGAAAAAAATAGGAAACGGTACCCATAACCAATACCGCCACAAATGCCATCAGGGTCGATACGGGTCTGTTAACGGCTATCTTTGGAAGTCTCATTTTTCAATGTTTTTTAAACAACGGTTTATAAAAGATTTATTCATCAATTTACCTGTGGATTCTTGCGGGTATTATTATTTGTCAGCAAGAATAACCGGACAGTTTTCATATAGTTTGTCTTTCCCCGTAATGGCCACCAGGCTGCCCGGTTCAATATCATGCACCACGGTCAATCCATTCCTGCTGGCAAGTCGTTCAACTTTTATTTCATGGGCCTTGTTATCCCTGATTACGAAAACGGATTCAATGGAGCTGCCCTGCCGGTTGTAAATAGCATTGTCTGGTATTATGATTCCTTTAACAGGAGGAAGGTTGATAAAAACATAAGCAGACATTCCGGGAAGAAGAGTGAAGTTTTTGTTGGCACAGACGGCTTCAACGGTGGCCGAACGGGTAATTGTTGAGACAATTGGCTTGATGGACGATACGCGGGCATGAAATGTATCGGCAAGAGCCGGGCAAACGAAGGAGATTCCAGTACCGGGCTTTACAAAACGGAGGTCCCGCTCATTCACTTCAAATACTACCTTAATCTGATCGGTCTGAATGATTTTTACAAGTCCGGATGTCATTGAGTAACCCGGCTCAAGAGGCAGGGAGAAGAAATAGTTTTCCCCCTCTTTTACAAGATATTCAGCAACTATGCCATCAAAGGGAGCTGTGATGCGGGTATTCTTACGAAGCATTTCTGTTTTTTCAACGGTCGCATCATACATGGCTTTCACGTGGTCATATTCCTGCTGGGTTACGCTCCCTTTTTCCAGAAGTCTTTTAACCCTTTCAAAATCTTTTGAAACGGCAATCCGCTCGGCCTCAGCTTGTGTGTAAAGTTCTCCTGACATTTCCGCCAGAAGAGCACCTTTCTTCACGAAATCGCCTTCACGGACATAATATTTTTCAACTTTTCCAGGAAGAGTTGCACCAACATTGGCTTCCCTGAATGCCTTCACAGTTCCCGAATATTCATTCACCGGCGAGATTTCTCCTTCTGCTGCGACAACAGTTTTTACTCTGATACTCTCTTCGGTTTTTTCGGGGATGGTATTTTTCGACCTGCATCCGCTCATCAGTGAAACAAAAAGTACCGTAAGAAATATTATCTGCTTTTTCATAGATAAAAAGTTTAAAATCATGTTATTAGTAATTTGATGCCTTAATTTCTGGGTATATGGAAACAGAGAGATTTTTATTTGCTGGCGGTTTCTGCCGTCAATAATCCGGTAGCTTTGGCCAATTTGATTTCAGAAAGTTTGCATTCGGTCTGAGCTTCAATTTTTTCTGACCAGGCCTGTTGATAAAGTAGTTGAGCTTCGAGTAAGTCGGTAACTTTCAACATGCCTTCGTGGAATTTGTCGGTGCAGAGTTTCATGTTTTCCTCAGCCTGCTGAAAATTCCGGTCGGCAATGGAAGCTTTTTTAACGGCTTCTTTCCATGAGAACCAGAGTTGGTGGATTTCCAGATTAACCATTGATGCAGCTTCGTCGTACTGGTTCCGGGCAGCTTCTTCCTGAAGATGTGCAGCTTTGAGGGTATTGTATCGTTCGCCCCAATGGAACACCGGCACATTGAATACCACACCAATGTTGACATCCTGGCCGAAATTATGGGAAAGACCATCAAAGGGATTGGGATTAAGCCATACCGAATTGACAGTAAGACCGAGGTTGGGCATAAAGCGCGAACGCATCAGCCCTGTGTTGTGGTGGGCAAGGTCAACGGTGTTCTTAAGTATCATAAGTTCAGGTCTTTGCAAATAGGCTGTCTGAACCAGACTGTCTGCAACAGGCAGAATGGGAGAGATAGACAGGGAGTCAGAAGGTACCAGATCGGAATTCAAAGGAAGTCCCGTGATACGGCATAATGCCATGGATGCGAGTTTTTCACCGTTCTGTGCTTTCAGCAGTTGCAGTTCGGCGTCTTCCCTCTTGACTTCCACTTTGAGCACATCCGTCTTTGTAATAATTCCTTCCGCATAGTAGTTATTCACATCCTGAGAAAGCTGTTCCAGGAGGGAGAGGTATTTGCGTGCGAGGATGACTTTTTCCCTGACGGAAACCAATGTCCAGTAGTAATATTCGGTATTGTAGAGCACGTCAGAAACCTGATAATTTCTGGCCGATAGGGCAATCTGATGATTTACCTTTGCCATTTTCCAGGTTTCGAGCACCTTTCCTCCGGTGAATATTGGTTGAACAATACCGGCATTTACCATCCATACATTGCGGAAATCGAACGTCATGGCGGAAGCAGGCATCCAGGCATATTCTTTGAATACCGGATGGCCTGAGGCATCCATAAGGGGTTGATGGGTTACAGGATTAAAGGCAAGGAATGTCGGGGCAATGGAAGGATCCTGAAATGCAGCGGGATTGATTTTGCCTTCCTGGGTAAGAGCTGTATAAGGGACTATCGGCAGAAACTGGTCTTCGCCGAAGAGTTTAATATCGCGGTTCAAACGGGTATATGTTCCGTTGATACTTGCATTCGGCAAAAAGTTGGTAAACGCTGCCTTACTGAGCGATTTTGCTGCATCAGCCTGCATTTGAGCTGATTTCACAAGATAATTCTGTTCGATGGCCCTTTTCCGGCATTCATCCAGAGAAATATATGTCTGGCTTGAAGCGGAATAGAATAGCGAAGCAAGTGAAAGAACACAAAAAATTAGGACAATACGACCATTTGATTTAAAAGGTCGAATTTGATTCGTGAACACTCTTTTCATATCTTTCATTTTTACATTCATACATTAAATAAAATAATAAATAGACTAAAATAGACGAAAAGTCGAAAAACAGGCAAAAAAATTAGCGATTTAGTATACCATAAAACAGAACATTTAATAAATCGTTCATTCTTTCTTCGGTGTCTTTTCGCACACCAGACCAGAACAAAGGAACTTCAAGTCCTTTCAGGGCAGTTACGATGGCCGTTGCTGTAAGGAGGGTATCCTCAATCCGGAAAACTCCTTTATCCACACCTTCCTGTAAAATATCCTGCAACATATGAATTTCTTCCCGGTCATATTTCTGCCGGAATTTTTCGATGGAGGCAAGATGTGCAACAACTTCGGTTCGAATGGCATTGTAAACATTGGAAAGCTTGCTGAAAATACGCATACGTACCTCAACAAACCGGCGGAGTTTTTCCTGGGGAGTATCAGCCTGGGAAATTGCTCTGACAAGTTCCCTTCGCAGGATTTCTGTTTCGCGGTCTATTACTGCTTCGTAAATTTCTTCCTTGTTTTTGAAATAGTAATAGATTGAACTCTTCCCTTTGCCCATTACGCGGGCAATTTCGTCCATCGTCGTTTTACGGAAACCGTATTTACTGAAAATACGGCTGGCCGTTTCTATGATTTGATCCCGTATCTCGAGTCGTGCCGTCATCTGATTCGACTATTTGATAAAAACGGTCCAAAAGTACATAAATTTTTTAATTGTATATACAAAAAGCAAAAAAATTTTTACAGTCGCCAGTCAATTTCCTGAAAACCATGGAGTTTAAGTAATTCGTTTGTGCGGGAAAAATGACGGCAGCCAAAAAAACCGTTGGCTGAATAGGGAGAAGGGTGAGCGGCTTTAAGCACATAATGCCTGTTCAGGTCGATGAGGGTTTCCTTGGCCTGGGCGTGTTTCCCCCAGAGGAGAAAAACGACATGCTCTTTTTTTTCCGAAATCTTACGAATCACGTTATCGGTGAATATTTCCCATCCTTTTCCGGTATGGGAAAAGGGTTTATTTGCGCGAACCGTAAGGGTGGCGTTCAGCAGCAGAACGCCCTGTGCGGCCCAGCTTTGAAGATTCCCGTGCGACGGGAACGGTATGCCCAGATCAGATTGCAGTTCTTTAAAAATGTTGATCAGGGAAGGCGGTGGTTTGATTCCGTGAGGCACTGAAAAGCAAAGTCCATGTGCCTGTCCTTCCCCATGGTATGGGTCCTGGCCAAGAATAACCACCTTAACCTGATCAAAAGGGGTGCTGTTGAATGCGTTGAAAATCAGCGGACCGGGAGGATACACCCGGAAGTGTTTTTTTTCTTCAACCAGAAAATCTTTCAGGGCAGAAAAATAGGGGGCTTCAAACTCGTCTCGCAGAACTTCCAGCCAGCTTTCATGGATTTTCGGGTTCACTTCTCCCATACCGCACAAAGGTTTCGATTAAAAGAAGTAGTTCCTCAGGCAGAGATAAGTTTTCTGATGCGGTCATCGAGTGCCTGCTGATCCTGGGTGAAACTGGCGAGGCCGGCAAGGTTGAGAAGGGTGTCGGGGGCCAGTTTTTTCTGCCGTATTTCTTTTTCCCAGCGGGCAAACTTTGGGATCTTGCCGTCGGAAGCGATGAACTGTTTTTCCTCTTCGCTCAGTGGAGGAAAAAGATCAGAAAGTCCTGCTTCATGTGCTTTTCTTATAATTTCTCTGCCGGCAGAAGGAGGATTTGCATCAATTTCTTTTGCCAGAGACACTTCGGCATCGCTTACTTCCCAGAACTTTTCAACCAGTGTATTTTTGCCGGACTCGTTAAGAGGGACAGGGTAAACAGTATTGAGGCGCGAAGAGAAATTTCCGCTGAGGTTTTTTCTTCCGTCGGCAGCTACTTTTACCGGTATGGTGAACACATCCACACCGGCCAGTTTTTCAAGCTGGTCGGCACTTCGCAACGAAGCAGCTATGAGGCGGGTAGCGACTTTTCTTCCTTCATTCAGTTTGGTGATCCATTGCTGACTTGAAAGGACTGCTCTTTCACCGGCACCTGAACCATCGCCAAGGTTGTTGTCTTTGAGATAGGCTCCGATCCGGCCAAGAAAAACGTTTAAATAGCGGGGTTTGGCAATTAATGAAACCAGAACATTCTGCCTGGCTGAAAATTCAAGGGTAAAATTTACAGGGATACCTTCTTCACCCAGCTTTCTTGCTCCCAGTAAGCCTTCTGCTGTGTAGGGAACCTTGATGATAAATTTCTCCGGTTGTATCTTATGAAACCGTTTTCCGTAAGCAACAATGGCATCAATATCGTACGCTGTATCGGTGTGCAGTTCTACGCTTACATATCCGCCGAACCTTTTTACAAGGCGCAGGCCATGGCGTGCATTCAGCATGAAAGAAATTTCCTGCACCTGCTCCTGCAGGGGGAGGCTGCCCACAACCTTTTTTGCCCTCACAATGAAGTCGTCGTAGATGCCCTTCTGGATTTCCATATTCAGAAGGGTGTTGTTGGTAGTGAGGGCTGTCATTTCGGCCGTCCAGATTTTGGCCGCTTCTTCCATGTCGCCGGTATCAAGCCATATTTCCGTACCGGTTGCTTTCAGGGCCGACCAGAAGGGATCAGGGCGGGTCTGAAGAGGCTCGTCATCAATTTGTTCCTGTAAAAATTCAAATACCAGAGCTTGCAAATAATCATTCATACGATGTTGAAGTTTAAATGGAATTATTGGTTATTTCACGAAATACTTCTTCCAGGTTTTTCTCTTTGCGTTGCAGGGAAAGGACAACCAGTCCGCGTTCAACGGCAAAGGCAAACAGGGTTGACCGGATATCGGGTTCGGTAGCACCGGAGATGACCCACCGGTACTCGCCCGCCTTTCTTACTGCTGAAACACCGGGGACCGAGAGAAGTTCCTTTTCAGAAAGTATTCCGTTAAGTTCGACAAGTATTGTCTGCTGGCCGGGTTCACTTTCCGAAAGCATGGCCGAGGTATCCCCTTCGGCGGCCAGTTTTCCCCTGTTAATGATGATGATGCGGTGGCAGATTGCTTCCACTTCCTGCATAATATGGGTTGAAAGAAGAACCGTTTTGTTGGCAGAAAGTTCTGAAATCAGATTACGGATTTCCACGATCTGGTTCGGATCCAGTCCGGAAGTCGGTTCATCGAGAATCAACACTTCCGGATCATGAAGAAGGGCCTGCGCCAGGCCAACACGTTGCCGGTACCCTTTTGAGAGCATACCGATCTGCTTATGCTGTTCGGGTGAAAGCCCTGTCTGTTCAATAATTTGTTCAACTCTGCGGCGAATATCGGATGCAGGAAAATAAATTCCAGCTACAAATGACAGATATTCACGAACGTACATATTATAATAAAGGGGATTGTTTTCCGGCAGGTAGCCGATTTTTCGCCGGGCTTCCAGGGGCTCCTGTGCAACATCGTGCCCGCAAACAAAAACGCTGCCGGCATCGGGTGCAAGATATCCGGTAATTATTTTCATCATGGTACTTTTCCCCGCTCCGTTTGGCCCCAGAAAACCAAGAATCTCCCCCCGCTCGGCAGTAAAGCTTACATCATCAAGAGCCTTCTGGTTTCCGTACTTTTTAGTTACATGCTGTACCTGGATTGACATAGTCTTTTGCTTGCTTTATGAAAGACAAAAATAACCATTTCATGGAGTGATGGAAAATAATCTGAATTCTGGCATTAAAATTGAAAGCTTTAATTTTGAAAAATATACAGCTTTTCTATCTTTGTCAAGTTTCAAAAAAAAGGGAATATGAAGATGAAATCAATTGTAACCGGAATTCTTATCGTTCTGGCGCTTTTGTATGGTCGTACTGCAGGTGCCCAGACGCTCAAGGAGGCCTATGATGAATACAATGCTGCCATCGCGCTGCTCGAAACAGACAAAGCAGCGGCAGTTCAGCAGTTCGAAAAGGCGGTTGCCCTCTGTGAAGCAATAGGGCCGGATGCTGATTCCCTCAAAATGGGAATTGTTGCCAACCTGCCGTCATTGTATTACGATCTGGCCTATGATTCCTATAAGAATAAGAAAATGGAGGAAGCTCTTGCCCGTTTTCAGAAAACGGTAGAAGTGGCGAAAAAATATGGGGATGAAAAAACACAAAAGAAAGCGGAGGATGTTGAGCCTCAGCTTTACTATGCCATAGGTACCCAGTTTTATAAAGAAAACAATTTTGACAAGGCACTGGAAAACCTTAATGAGGCCGTCAAACTTGATCCGGCATTTGCAAGGGCCTGGCTGGTTATTGGATTAATTTACCGGAAGAAGGAAGACATTAACCAGGTAACCGGCGCCATGGACAAGGCCATTGAAGCTTCAAAAGCTGACAATGATCAGAAGACATCTGATCAGGCGAAGAAAGTTGCCCGTGATTTCCTGCTTATTAAGGCCAACCAGGAGAACAAGAAACAGAATTATTCACAGGCATTGGATTACCTGAATAAAGCCCTGGAATATGATGATCAATTTTCGGATATATATTATTTGTTTGCCGTTATTTATAATAAACAGTCAAAATGGCAAGATGCAGTGAATGCCGGCGAAAAAGGGCTGAAGTTAGCTGCTCCGGCTGATGCCGGCAAAATACAGTTTGAACTGGGTACTGCCTATATGGGTCTGAACCAGAATGAAAAGGCCTGTTCGGCATTCCGTGAAGCGATGAAGGATAAAAATTTTGAGGCAAGTGCCAAATACTATATTGAGCAGAAGCTCAAATGCCAGTAAGCTGGTCTGAGGCAAATGATTCGCGCAAGGCTGGCAGAAAAGTCTTGCGCGAATTTTTTTCCGGGCGATTCATGCTAATTTTGCATCAATTTTTTGCCTGTGGGTACATTTCTTTTCGATTCGGTTGTTTTTGGTCCGGTTTTCAGCAGAAGACTCGGCAGGTCGCTGGGGATTAACCTCCTTCCCGACACCGCCAAAATATGCAATTACGATTGTGTATACTGTGAATGCGGTTGGTCTTCGCAAAAGAAGGAGCATCATGCCAGGTTGCATAAGGTTTCTGAGGTGGTTTCAGAGCTTGAAAAAACACTTCGCTCATTCAGCATGGAAGGCAAGGGGATTGATACGATTACCTTTGCAGGAAACGGAGAACCCACTCTCCACCCCTCCTTTAAGGAGATTATGGATGAAGTAATCCGTCTTCGGGATTCCTATTATTCTGCTGCAAAAATTGCTGTTCTTTCCAATGCCAGCAGGGTACATATTCCGGAAATAAGGGAAGCCCTGATGAAAGCTGATCTCAATATTCTGAAGCTGGATACGGCTGTTGAAGATACCTTCAGGATGATCAACAAACCTCCTGCGGGCTTTACGTTGCATCATCTGTTGCAAAATCTTTCCCTTTTCAGAAAAGGACTGATTATCCAGAGTTTGTTTGTGAGGGGCATAGCCGAAGGCAAATATGTAGATAATACCACTGAAAAGGAAATCAATGCCTGGCTGGAAGAAGTAAAAAGGCTTGCGCCGGAGCTGGTAATGATTTATTCCATTGAGAGGGCAACTGCGGCCGGTACTTTGGAAAAAGTTTCCCTGCCTGAACTGCGGGAAATTGCCCGCAAGGTTGCCCTTGCTGGTTTGCAGGCAGAGGTTTATTATTAGCATTATGGCTGGTGATGGGACGGATATTGGTGTGCGAAAGGAAAGCATACTCCCTGTCGGGGGAAAGAAAGTGCTTGTTGTTCCGCTCGACTGGGGACTGGGGCATGCCGCACGGTGCATTCCCATTATATATGATCTGCTGGAATCTGGCTGCGAAGTAATCATTGGTGGTTCCGGTCTTTCATTGACCCTGTTGCGCAAGGAGTTTCCCGAACTGAGGTATGTACTGATCAGGGGTTCCAAGGTGCGCATCGGTGGAAGGGGCATACAGATTTTTCAGTTTTTCCGGTATCTGTTTTTTTTTATTCGTTTTGTGGAGAAGGAGCACAAAACCCTTGAAAAAGTTATTGATGAAATTTCCCCTGATGTTGTCATTTCTGACAATCGCTATGGTTTGTGGTCAAGCAGAGCCCATTGCATTCTGATAACCCACCAGTTGCGTCCGATTTTCCCCGGGTATCTTTTCTGGTTTAGTCCTTTTGCCCGACGTCAAATCCTCAGATGGGCCGGACGGTTTGATGAAATCTGGATTCCGGATGAAGCAGGGCAAAATAGCCTGACGGGTATCCTGAACTGGGGTGTAAGCGTCAGAGGAGTTATCATACGGCACATTGGCCTGTTGTCACGTTTTCAGAAACTGGAACCGGAAAAAATTGATCCTGAACTGATTCCGGTACCGGACATTCTTGCTGTAATTTCCGGGCCTGAGCCGCAGAGAAGCAGATTTGAAAAGCTTCTGGTACGCAAGCTATCGGATTTGCCCTATCGTTCAGTCATATTGCAGGGAACACCTTCTGTTTCGGAAGTAAAAAAGGCTGCGTCCAATGTATGGCTTGTATCACATCTCAGTTCCCGTCAGATTCTTTATCTGATGTCGGAAGCTTCTCTGATTATTGCCCGGGGTGGTTATTCTACCATTATGGATTTGCGGGTGCTTGGGAAAAAAGCTGTGCTGGTACCCACACCCGGTCAGCCTGAACAGGAATATCTCTGTTCGCGGATGCAGCAGCTGGGATATTTTACATGCATTAAACAGTCCGAATTCAGGAATATAAAGATTCTCCTGACAGAAAAATGCAGAGAGGGGAGATCTAGCGAAGAAAAAAGATAAGCACAAAATTCAGGGCAAAACCGGTAAGGTAGCCTGTATATATTTCACCGGTTTTATGTGCTTGCATGGCAAGGCGGGCATAGCCTGAAAGTCCTGCCAGAATGATAATGCCAATCAGCCAGGGAGTAAAAACCATGCCAAAGCGTAAACACAAGGCGAGAAAGATTCCGGTGAGTCCGCCCCAGGCAATGGTGTGCAGGCTGATGCGATAAAAAATGGTAATCAGCATCGTTACAAACACGGTAATGGTAGCGGAAAGAAGAAGGATCTCAAGAATATCCGGAACAGCAAGGCGCTGAAAGATATGATATGTGAAGTAATACGAAATGGTACTGAAAAACAACGGCAAAAAGCGATCCTGATGTTTTCCGAAACGGACCTGTTCGGTGAGTTTGCGGAAATAGAGCAAAGGCAACAGGCTGAAAGGAATGAGAACCGTACCCACGGCGGTAATCAGGAGGATCCTCTGCTTCCAGGAAGGGGCGATTAAGCTGAGGTAGGTAGGAGAATAGAAAAGGATAATCAGGGAAATCAGGGGGGCAAATGCAGGATGCAAAAGAAAACTCAGTACGGCAGCCAGTTTTTTTTCCATAGTTTTCTTTCAGTGTAATTCCTTCCGAAGTCTGGCTACGGGTATATTTAACTGTTCCCGGTATTTGGCCACTGTGCGCCGGGCAATCTGGTATCCTTTCTTTTGAAGGATTTTGGTCAGCTGTTCGTCGGTAACAGGTTTTCTTTTATCTTCATTTTCAATTGTTTCCTGAAGAATTTTTTTGATTTCGCGCGAGGAAACTTCTTCTCCGCTTTCGGTTTGAAGTCCTTCAGAGAAAAAGTACTTAAGAGAGAAAATTCCGAAATGGGTTTGGATATATTTACTGTTGACAACGCGGGAAATCGTTGAGATATCGAGCCCGGTCATTTCTGCAATGTCTTTCAGGATCATGGGTCTGAGTTTGGTTTCGTCCCCGTCAATAAAAAATTCTTTCTGAAAGCGCAGGATTGCTTCCATGGTGAGCATAAGGGTGTTCTGGCGCTGGCGGATGGCATCGATAAACCATCGTGCTGATTCGGTTTTTTGCCTGACAAAGTTGATGAATTCCTTATTCTGCTGGTTTTGATTATGGTCTTTTCTGGCGGCCTCATTTGCCATCCGGCTGTAATTTTTGTTAATACGGAGTTCCGGCATGTTTTTCTGGTTGAGGCTCAGAATAAATTCTCCGTCCTTGTATTCGAGGATAAAATCGGGGATAATCTGATGGTCCGGGCGGTTCATGGGATCATTGAACGCGCTTCCCGGTTTAGGGTTCAGGTGCAGGATTTCGTCGATCGCCTCCTTGAGCTGTTCTTCGTTAATGTTGAGGCGATTCATTATTTTATCATAATGTTTCCTGGTAAATTCGTCGAAGTGGTGCTTCAGGATTTCATGGGCAGTTGCAATGGCCGGATCGCTGAGGTCTTTCCGTTCAATTTGCAATAAAAGGCATTCGCGCAGGTCGCGTGCTCCCACCCCCGGAGGATCAAGATCCTGGATAATCCTGAGAATTTCAAGCAACTCAAATTCGTCGGTCTTAAAATTGTGTGAGAAATCAATATCGTCAGCTATGTTTTCCAGTTTTCTGCGCAGGTATCCGTCGTCATCGATATTTCCGAGAATAAAGGGGGCAAGGAATTTCTGGCGTTCTGTAAGAGGGCGCAGATTCAACTGGCTTTCCAGGTGCTCGTGGAAGGTAATGCCAACAGAGAAAGGTATTTCCTCGCGTTTATCATCGGGTGAATAATTGTTGGCCGTCAGTTTGTAGGAAGGAATTTCATCTTCTTCCATGAAATCTTCCAGGGTAAATTCTTCCTGGTCTTTGTCTTTTTGTTCAGTGTCGCTGTCATCATCAGGAGGTATCAAGTCCTGCGGTTCTGTCAGAGGTTGATCTTCCTCAGATACTTCTTCGAGCAGGGGGTTTTCTTCCAGTTCTTTTTTGATTCTCTGCTCGAGCTGCATAGTAGGGATTTCCAGCAGCTTAATCATCTGGATCTGCTGAGGAGATAGCTTTTGAATCAGTTTTTGCTGTAGGTTCTGTTTAAGCATGGCATTTGTTCCCCTGCAAAGATAATGATTTTTCCTGTGTAAAAGCCATCCGGCAGAGGAAGAGTCAGGAGGATAAACAATTAAAATTCAGCGTTCTTTGGGGTACGGGGAAAAGGAATGACATCCCGGATATTGGCCATTCCTGTTACAAACAAAATGAGTCGTTCGAAACCAAGCCCAAAGCCGCTGTGGGGTGCCGATCCAAATTTGCGTGTTTCGAGGTACCACCAGAGATCTTTCATAGGAAGATTCAGTTCCCTGACTCGGGCATAAAGGCGGTCGTAGTCTTCTTCCCTCTGAGATCCTCCAATGATTTCACCTATACGGGGAAAGAGAACATCCATGGCACGAACGGTTTTCCCGTCGTCGTTCTGTTTCATATAGAATGCTTTGATTTCCTTGGGATAATCGGTAAGAATAACCGGCTTTTTGAAATGTTTTTCCACCAGATAGCGTTCGTGTTCAGCCTGTAAGTCTGTACCCCAGCCAATGGGAAACTCAAAAGGCACACCTGATTTTTCAAGAATCTGAATAGCTTCGGTATAGGAGAGCCGTTCGAATTTTTCCTTCAGAACCGATTCAAGGCGTAGTATCAGTTCCTTATCGTACATTTTCTGAAGGAACTGCAAATCGTCAGAGCAATGCTCAAGAGCGTAGGAAACAAGATATTTAAGAAAGTCTTCGGCCAGGTCCATGTTATCATGGATGTCGTAGAAAGCCATTTCGGGTTCAATCATCCAGAATTCAGCCAGGTGCCGGGGGGTGTTTGAGTTTTCGGCACGGAAGGTAGGACCGAAAGTATAAATATTGGAAAGCGCCAGTGCTCCAAGTTCCCCTTCCAGCTGGCCTGATACGGTAAGGCTGGTGGGTTTGCCGAAGAAATCTTTGGTAAAATCTACGGTTCCGTCATCGTTTTTGGGAACATCCTGCAGATTAAGTGTTGTAACCTGAAACATGGCCCCTGCCCCTTCGCAGTCGGACGCTGTGATAATTGGTGTATGCAGGTAATAGAAGCCGTTATCGTTGAAATATTTGTGTATAGCAAATGCCATGGCATGGCGGATGCGGAATACAGCACCGAAGGTGTTGGTACGCGGCCTCAGGTGAGCAATTTCCCGGAGAAATTCGAGGGTATGTCCTTTTTTCTGCAGCGGATATTCTTCGGGATTGGCAGGCCCGTAAATTGTAATATCTGAAGCATGTATCTCAACCTTCTGACCAGAACCTGGTGATTCTTTCAGTATACCCCGCACAGCAATGCATGCTCCGGTAGTAATCTGCCGTATAACCTCCTCGTCGAAGTGCGCCGCGTCGGCTACTATCTGGATGTTGTGAATAATGGAACCATCATTGAGAGCAATGAATACCACATTCTTAATGCCCCTCCGGGTACGCACCCATCCTTTAACCAGCACTTCCTGATCGTGCGGATCGGTCTTCAGTAAATCACTGATGCGGCTGCGACGTAAGTTTTCCATAAAAATCGTCTTATAATAAAGTTGCAAAATTAACACTTTGTATGAAAAACACCGGTCTGATCTTTTTCGTTGGTTTTCTTTCGGAAACGATCAATTAATCCACATTGCGCATCAAATGTGCGCAATGTGCCACAAGGGCCGCTTCCACTTCGTTCCAGCGGGGTTTGCCCGGATGCCGGCGCTGAAAGCCAACGCACTGCGCATTAGTTCGCTTCGCTTCTAATGCGCAATCCGGGCTTAATCCACATTGCTCATGAGAACATTCGCAATGTGCCGCAAGGGCCGCTTTCACTGCGTTTCAGCGGGATTTGCCCGGATGCCATCCCACAAAGCCAACGCACTGCGCATTAGTTCGCTTCGCTTCTAATGCGCAATCCGGGCTTAACCGGCCGCTTTCACTGCGTTTCAGCGGGATTTGCCCGGATGCCTGTGCGCAAGGCCTACCCACTGCGCATTAGTTCGCTTCGCTTCTAATGCGCAATCCGGGCTTAACCATAAAACCATCAGGCAACAAAACATGAATTAGCCTGACCTGGCTCTCTATTTGTCCTGTTCCTGCTATAAAAACGGTGATCAGATTTCCCGTTTTCTGGATGTTTTCTGAAGGAAGTACGCAATAGCCAGTGCCAGCAGTATTGCAGCAATGGCAAGGGCATTCAGACTGTTGACTTTTTCGAAATCGATGATGATGATTTTTCTTGCAAGAGCAATCATGGCAACTTCCAGAACAATTTCAGTATGGACTATTTTTTCATCGAGATACATTTTGATTGTCTGGAGAAGTTCCAGAGAAATAAGAAGCAGCAAGATGAATCCAAAAAGGTTGAACAGCTGATCAATGCCAAGGACCAGAAAATCGGACGACAGGATAAGCTGAACCAGCTGGTAAATAAGGTCAATCAGGGAAAGAGAAATGACAACCATCATAACACCCAGCAGGATAAAGATGATTGCTTTCTCAAAAATTTTCAGGGCTTTATCCACGTCCGGAATATTTACTTATTCGTCTGTGATAATACCAAGTTACCTCATCCGTCAGGTACTTCCCCACATGAATTGCCCCACTCCGGCGCTGGTTGCATGGGGGTTAACACACAATACCGGAATATTGGACGGGTTGTTCAGCATTCTTTGTTCCCGGTTTCCGAAGAGGTAATCGAGGAAGGTAAAATGGCGGGAGGTTATGATGATGATCAGATCTGCTTTGATATCAACGGCAAACTGAATTGTTTCCCTGTCAAAACTTATTTTTCCCGGGGCTTCAACAATTTCATACTCCAGGTTGTTCTGGCGAAGGAAGCGAATGGCAAAATTCAGGTTAGTATTGGTTTTTTTTAGCAGGGAGCTGTCGCGGAAAGGCCTTTTAAAAAGATAGATCTTGGAATTGAAATATTTTCCGAAATAGATTGCCCACTGAAGCTGTTCTTTGTTTTCTCCTTTGAAATCGACGGGATAGACAATTTTATTGAATCCAACTGCCGTTCCGGGTTTTTCCTGTATCACGAGGAAGGGAACTTTCGATCCAATAATCACCTTCAGAGCCCAGCTACCGGTAATTTTCTGTGCACCCGTAATGCCGTGTGTACCCATTACAACCAGAGCAGCCTTTACTTCCGATGCGTAATCAGAAATTACGTTAAATATACTTCCTTTTCTTACTACCGGCTGAACCTGAATCTGATATTTTTGCAGAATTTCATTGGCCTGCTTCTCAAGCCTTTTTAAAGCTTCCTTTTCCTGTTCCTCTGTTGCATCCTTGTTAACAATATGAAGCAGAAAGATTTCCTTTTCAAGAGCATGGGCTGCGTTAATAGCATATTCCAGAGCATACTCCGATATATGGGTAAAGTCCCAGGGGACGATTATGATTTTGCTTTCATCCTTGTTGATCATATTATCAGGAAAATATTTACAATCAATTTATTTGCGAATTTAACAAAATTATTGGGTTTTGTTATACTGCAGAAACGAACAATTCCGGTAAATGTTTTGAACAATCTTAAAAATTTCTATTGAATTTTGATTTCTGCGTACAATACAAAAATCTTTTTTTCCCCTTTTATCACTTTTCCGCGCCGGGTGCATTCATTTGCATGTCAGAAAGAAATTTCCGGGCCACAAAATGCACGGTTTCCTGAACCGGAATGAACTGATAACCAATTTTTTTCTTGATTTTTTGGTTGGAAAACCTGACTATAGACCGGGAGGCTGACAGCATTTCTTTTGTAAGCAAAGGATCCCTGGAGGTGATAAGGGAGAAGGCGGACGAGAAGATCCAGGCAATACAGGTCATGGCGGGGTTGGCATAATACCGGGGTGGTTCTGTTCCCAGTTCCCTGGCCATCATGGTAAATATTTCCCTATAGCTCAGGTTCTGGGATGAAACGATAAAACGTTCCCCTGCAATATCTGACTGCATCAGGAGATCCATTATCTGAACCACGTCGCGAACATCGACGTATCCGGTAACTCCATTGGTATAAAATTTCATTCCTTTGTGAACGGCAGAAAAAATGGACGGACTTCCTTTGTTCCAGAAGCCGGGCCCGAGGATAATCGAAGGGTTGACAATAACTGCCTGAAGGCCTTCTTCTATGCCCCGCCAGACTTCCATCTCGGAGCGAAATTTGCTGAAGGCGTAGGCCGAACGTGCCGAAGACGGTTTCCAGATGCTTTCTTCGGTAACTTCTTCTCCTTCGGTGGCGGAACCAAGAGCAGCAGTAGAGCTTACATAACACATCTTTCTGATGCCCAGTTCAAGGCATGCATTAACTATGTTTTCCGTTACGGTAACGTTATTGGCTATCATTTTTTTATGTTCAGAGGCGCGAAATGATACCATGGCCGCGCAATGAAACACCTCTTCGCATCCGCTGTCCCTGACGGATTCAATCACCGATTCGGGGTCAAGCAGGTCACAGTCGATCCAGGTAATTCTTCTGAAAAAGGATTCAGGATCGGAAGTATAGTAACTGAAGATCTTCCTGACCATTTCTGTTTTGCTGGAAGATCGTTTGAGGGCAGTTATCTGGTTTTCCTGTTGCAGTAAGTGGTACAGAAGATGGCTTCCAACGAGGCCTGTACCTCCGGTTACCAGTATTTTACGCATACTTCAGTTATTTTGTCAGGTAGATGATGCTTTTTCCAGCAGGTCGTCAGAGACATACTGACGGTAATCCTGATTGATCCAGTACAGTTTTTTTCCAAATCCGAGACGGTTGTCAGTCATCTTGATCCCTGTGAGGCGGATAGTCCAGAGTCTTGTATTGGACAGAACAGCAAAAGGGAACCGCTTGAGGTAGGTGATATGTGCTTTCCGGTATATTTCATCATGAGGTTCTTCAAGGAGGCCTTCAAATTGTATTCCTCTGATTTTGCCTATCCATCGTGTTTCCAGAACAATGCCTCCTGCAACAAGATGGTTTTTGAGGGCTTCCCTGATGTGTCGTGTTGTATGGTCGGAAGTAAAAACAAGCATTTGTTCTTTTTCGCAGTATGCATAAAAGCAATGCGCAGACCAGGGTCTTTTTTCCGACATGGTTGAAAGTGTCAGAACGTGATGACGCCGTATAAAGCGTATAATGCGTTTGTCAGGAGGGTTCATAGGCAGGAACGGCACAAATATAGGCCAATTTTTCATTTGTATTTTGTATACCTTTGCGGAAAAAAGGTATGTTTTCAGGAATAGTTGAAGAGGCAGCCCCGGTAGTTGCGCTGGTTCCCGAAGGAGAAAACCTCCATATCAGCATTGCACCGTCGTTTATTAAGGAACTGAAAATTGACCAGAGCATTTCCCACAACGGCGTTTGTCTTACAGTGGTTGATCTAAAAGACACATATTATACCGTTACAGCGATCAAGGAAACTTTGCTGAAATCCAATCTTGGCCGGCTGAAGGTGGGCGACAAGGTGAATCTGGAACGAAGCATGCTGATGAACGGGAGAATTGACGGGCATATCGTACAGGGGCATGTTGACCAGACTGCCGTCTGTACCGCTGTACGGGAAGAAAAAGGAAGCTGGTACTTTTCCTTTTCCTATGATCCTTCTTATGGGAATATCACGGTTGAGAAAGGTTCCGTAGCAGTGAACGGCGTTAGTCTTACGGTGGTGAATTCACGGTCTGACGGATTTGATGTTGCCATAATTCCCTATACCTATGAACATACAAATTTTCACTCCATCAAGCCGGGAACGGTTGTCAACATTGAATTTGATATCATAGGGAAGTATATCGCGAAGATTCTTAAAGAACAACTGCAAAAATAAGCGGAAACAGATGCGTTCATCCGGAGCGGGTTTGGTAGCGATTCTTACGGCTTCAGCGGCCGGAATTCTGGCGGTTATTGCTGTTTTGCTTGGCCATCAGGAGGTGTTTTCTACCTGGTTTGTTTTTCTTGTCTTTGCGGTGGTTTTTGTTCTGATTTTCCTGCTGGTGTTTTTCCTGCTTCAGGGCTTCATCCGGCAGAAGATAACTCCTCTTTACCAGATTATTCATGGAACGGGCCGTAAAGATAACAACAAAGGCAATATTGCGGCAACCAGAGCAACTCTGGGGCAGGTTAGCCAGGATGTGATCAACTGGGTTGTAAGCCGAAACAGAGAAATAGCCAGGCTTAAAGAAATGGAAAAATACCGCAGGGAATTCCTTGGCAATGTTTCACACGAGCTGAAAACTCCTATTTTCAACATCCAGGGATATGTACTCACTTTGCTTGACGGCGGGCTTGAGGATCCTTCCATTAACAGGCTGTATCTTGAAAAAACGGAAAAAAGCATAAACCGTATGATCTCCATTGTGGAAGACCTTGAAGCAATTGCAAGGCTGGAGTCGGGTGAGGCAGAAATGCAATTTGAAGTATTCAATTTTCTGAAGCTGGTGGAGGAAGTTTTTGAAATGCAGGAGGAAAGGGCCAAAAAAAGGAATATTACCCTGAGGCTGGATCGCAAATATGACAGACCGGTCAAGGTGTATGCCGACAGAAAACGCATCTACGAGGTAATGAACAATCTGATCATTAACTCAATCAACTACGGTAACGAAGGCGGTTCCACCACAGTCTCCTGCCTTGACATCGGCGATACCATTCTGGTGGAAGTCATTGATACCGGAATAGGTATTGAAGCGGAGCATTTGCCCAGAATTTTTGAACGTTTTTACCGGATTGACAAAAGCCGTTCCCGGGATTTCGGGGGTACCGGTCTGGGACTGGCCATTGTCAAGCATATACTGGAGGCACATGGGCAGAACATTTCTGTGAGGAGCACCCCCGGCAAAGGTTCTGTTTTCAGTTTTACCCTGCGCAAGGGGTAACCCTGTCATGAATTGATTTCCTGATTTTTGGCACTTTCATAGACGGCAATCCTGAATTTGAAGTGTGGCAAATTTTTATAAATTTGTCGGCTTTATTTTTTAAGGTTTAATACCAGATACATTGGCATATGAAGAAGTTGTTTCCCGAATACAAGGGACTTGATCTTCCCGGAGTGAACCGGGAAATTATGGATTGGTGGAAACAGAACCAGACTTTTGCTAAAAGTATAGAATCGAGACCTGAAGAAAGAAGGTTTGTTTTTTACGAAGGCCCTCCGTCGGCGAATGGCATTCCGGGAATCCATCATGTAATGGCCCGGACCATAAAGGATATCTTCTGCCGGTATAAGACCATGCAGGGATTCAGGGTTGAACGCAAAGCCGGGTGGGACACCCATGGCCTTCCGGTGGAGCTTGGGGTTGAAAAAGCTTTGGGCATTACCAAAGAAGATATCGGGAAAACCATTTCAATTGCCGAATATAACGAATACTGCCGGAAAGATGTGATGCGCTATACCCGCGAATGGGAAGAGCTTACAGAACTTATGGGATACTGGGTTGACATGAACAACCCTTATATAACCTACGACAACCGGTATATTGAGACCTTGTGGTGGCTTTTGAGACAATTGTACGATAAAGGGTTGTTGTACAAGGGCTATACCATTCAGCCATATTCTCCCGCAGCAGGAACAGGCCTCAGTACCCATGAACTTAACCAGCCCGGATGTTACAGAGACGTGAAAGATACGACAGTTGTGGCCCAGTTTAAGGTAATCCGCGATGCGAAATCGGATTTCCTTTTTAAGGATACCAGACTGGATGTGTTTATTCTCGCATGGACCACTACTCCATGGACGCTTCCTTCCAATACAGCCCTGGCTGTTGGCAAAGACATTCTTTACCGGCAGGTCCGTACCTTCAATCCGTATTCAGGTGCTCCGGTAGAGCTGATATTGGCTGCGGACCTGATGGCGAATTTTTTCCCCGAAAAGAATGCATCACTGAAAATGGAAGAATACCAGCCGGGAAGCAAGCACATCCCCTTTGAGGTGGTAAGGGAATTCAACGGTTCCCAGCTGGAAGGCATCCGGTACGAGCAACTCATTCCCTGGGTAAACCCAGGAGAAAATGCTTTTGTGGTCGTGTCAGGCGATTTTGTTACTACCGAGGAAGGAACAGGGATTGTGCACATCGCCCCTACTTTCGGAGCGGATGACTTTAAAGTGGCTAAGCAATACAATATCCCCCCGCTTCTGGTAAAAGATAAGTCAGGGAATGACATGCCGATGGTTGACAAAAAAGGCAGGTTTATTCCGGTAGAAGAAATGGATGAAGAGTTCGTGAGGAAATTTGTCAATGTGGAACTCTACAGGGAATATGCGGGCCGTTATGTCAAGAACGAATACGATGATTCCCTGCCATCCGATGCACCGGCTCTTGATGTGGATCTTGCCGTGATGCTGAAAAAGGAAAACAAAGCTTTCCGCATTGAAAAATACGAACACAGCTACCCGCATTGCTGGAGAACAGATAAACCGGTTCTTTATTATCCGCTCGATGCATGGTTCATTCGTACCACGGCACTGCGCGACAAGATGATTGAGCTGAACAATACCATTAACTGGAAGCCTCAGTCAACCGGGAGCGGGCGTTTTGGCAAATGGCTCGAAAATCTCGTGGATTGGAATCTTTCCCGTTCGCGTTTCTGGGGTACACCTCTTCCTGTATGGACAAGTGAAGACAAAAAGGAACAGATCTGCATCAGTTCCGTTGCAGAACTTAAGAAAGAAATCGAAAAGTCAGTCAGGGCCGGATTCATGAAATCCAATCCGCTGGAAAAGTTCCGGGAAGGGGATTATTCTGCTGAAAATTACAGCAGTTTTGATTTGCACCGTCCGTTTGTTGATGAGATCATTCTGGTTTCTCCTTCAGGGAAAAAGATGTACCGCGAGGAAGACCTGATTGATGTTTGGTTTGATTCGGGGGCCATGCCTTATGCACAGATGCATTACCCCTTTGAGCATGCCAATGATTTTGCGAAGTATTTCCCGGCCGATTTTATAGCCGAAGGAGTGGATCAGACGCGCGGATGGTTCTATACCCTGCATGCCATTTCAACCATGATTTCCGGCTCGGTATCGTTCCGGAACATTGTTTCCAACGGGCTGGTTCTTGACAAGAATGGGAACAAGATGTCAAAACGACTCGGCAATGCAGTAGATCCGTTTGAAACCATTGAAAAATACGGGGCCGACCCGTTGCGCTGGTATATGATTACCAACTCTCAGCCCTGGGATAACCTTAAGTTCGACATCGCAGGGGTTGAAGAGGTAATGCGGAAGTTCTTCGGCACCCTTTATAATACCTATGCATTCTTTGCATTGTATGCCAATATCGATGGATTTGACAACAGCGCTCCCCAGGTGCCTCTTAAGGAACGGCCGGAAATTGACCGCTGGATCCTCTCATTGTTAAATTCACTGATTGAGGAAGTTAAGAATGATCTGGATGATTATGAACCAACCCGCGCGGCGAGGGCTATTCAGGAATTTGTTATCGAAAACCTCAGTAACTGGTACGTACGTTTGAACAGAAAACGTTACTGGGGAGGAGGTTTTAGCAAAGACAAGCTGGCTGCTTACCAGACGTTGTATACCTGTTTACTCACTGTTGCAAAACTTGCCGCTCCGGTTGCCCCATTTTACATGGAGCGGCTGTATCTTGATCTGACACAGAATTTTGCCGGTACTTCAGCAGGATCGGTCCATCTGGAACATTTTCCTGAGCCGGATGCTTCCTGCATTGACAAAGACCTGGAAGAAAGGATGCAGATAGCCCAGAAATTTTCCTCCATGATCCTGGGCCTGCGTCGTAAGGTAAATATCAAAGTCCGGCAGCCTCTGCGCAGAATTCTGGTGCCGGTGGTGAGCGAAGAATTTAAAAAGCAGTTTGAAGCAGTCAAGAATTTGATACTTACCGAAGTAAATGTCAAGGAAGCAGAATTCATCTCTGATACCGCCGGTATTATTGTAAAAAGGATTAAACCAAATTTCAAGGAACTTGGACCGCGGTACGGAAAGTTAATGAAACAGATAAGTGCCTCAATTGCCGCGATGACACAGGAAGAGATTGCCCGGTTTGAAAGAGAAGGGAAATGGGAGTTGGCCATTGACGGGCAGAATATACAGCTGACTGTTAATGATGTGGAGATCATTTCAGAAGATATTCCGGGCTGGCTGGTTGCCAATGAAGGCAAGTACACGGTTGCCCTCGACATTACCATTACAGAAGAATTGCGGAATGAAGGAATAGCGAGGGAATTTATTAACCGCATTCAGAATCTCAGAAAGGAAAATGAGTTTGATGTAACTGACAAAATTCGCATAAGGATTCAGAACGATCAATATTTTGCCAAAGCTGTTGAAAAATATCGTGACTATATCAGCTCACAGACGCTGGCTGTTGGTATTGATCTGGTGGATCGCCTGGATAAAGACCGGGCGTTTGAGGTTGAAATTGACGATGATGTAACAACCTTGCTCGAAATTGAACGGGTAAGTTGAATTTATGTTCCAGTTACGCAAATATTGATTATATTTACAAAAATTCGGACCTATGGCAGAGAAAGAAAAAACACGGTATTCGGATGAGGAGCTTGCCGAATTCAAGAAGATTATCCTGGAAAAGCTCGAAAAGGCCAAGGCGGATTATGAGCTGCTGAAAAGCGCTATTACACAGACCGAAAGCAATGACACCGTCGACACATCGCCTACTTTTAAGGTGCTTGAAGAAGGTGCATCAACGCTTTCCAAGGAAGAAGCGGGCAAGCTGGCCCAGCGGCAACTCAAATTCATACAACACCTGCAGGCTGCCCTGGTCAGAATTGAGAATAAAACCTATGGCATTTGCCGGGAAACAGGAAAGCTTATTCCCAAGGAACGTCTTCTGGCAGTTCCTCACGCTACTCTCAGTATTGAAGCAAAACAGAATCAACGCTGAGAAAAAACAGGAAATACTTCCACCTGAATCGTATCATTCCGGAGGGTAAGATGATTACCTTCCGGGAAAGTGTTTTTATATTGGTTTTTTGCAGAATCATCCAAAAGTAACAGAGGATTGATATTTCTTTGTAAACCAATGGTTTATTGAATTTCTGACATATTCTTCAAAGAAAAATATACCTTTGCCCCATTTGTTCCCTGCTATGAAACTCACGAAAACCCATCTGGCTGTTGGAATTATCCTGCTGGTATTGATTGCTGACCAGTTATTGAAAATATATGTCAAAACCCACATGATGATTGGGGACGAAATACATCTGGTCCGTAACAAAATCATCATTCATTTTACTGAAAATAACGGAATGGCTTTCGGTATACAGCTGGGAGGTGAGTTTGGAAAACTGGCACTCAGTCTTTTCCGTATAATAGCAGTAGCAGTCATAGGATTTTATCTTTCAAAGCTGGTTAAACAAAATGCTCCTGCGGGAGTTATTATTGGCGTTGCTCTCATATTGGCCGGTGCAGCAGGCAACATTTTTGATTCGTTGTTTTATGGAGTGATTTTCGACGACAGTTACGGAAAAATTGCAACTCTTTTCCCTCCGGGAGGCGGTTACTCTTCATTCCTCCATGGCCGCGTGGTCGATATGTTGTATATGCCAGTTATCCAGACAGTATGGCCCAAATGGATACCCTTTGTAGGAGGAACGGAACTCATTTTCTTTCGCCCTGTTTTTAACCTGGCTGATACAGCAATTACAACAGGTGTTTTGTACATCCTGATTTTTCAGCGCCGGTTTTTTGCCCAGCCCGTTCCGGCTAAAAGTTCCGAAGAAACTGTTCAATAGTTTTGACTTTAGTTACGGGGTTTTGTCAGTTGGTTTGGTAAGTATTCCGGCCAAAAAGTCTGAAATACCATGCCGGATAAGGGATGTTTCTTTTGGTTTCTGCTTCTTTTCTGTCAATTCATCATGTTTGCAGCGTATTAATTCGGTTTGATTAGTTGCTTGGCTTCCTCTGTTACTTCAGTCTGCATTGTTCTGATGATCTTTTCGTAAATGCTGGTCTTCTTATCTGCGAATTATATGTCGGATAACATAATTTTACAACATATTTCCTCAAATTGTACTATCATTGCATATTGGCAAAGAATTTTTCGTTGATATGGAACGGCATATTGAAATAATGGATACCACGCTGAGAGATGGTGAGCAGACCTCCGGTGTGGCTTTTCTCGAATCGGAAAAATCTGCAATCGCCAGGATGCTGCTGGACGAGGTGAAGGTTGACCGGATCGAAATTGCTTCGGCCAAGGTTTCAGAGGGAGAATTCAGGGCAGCGGCCCGTATTCTGGAATGGGCAGGGAAAAAGGGCTATTCAGATCGGGTTGAAATACTTGGGTTTGTTGATGGAACGGCATCAATCGACTGGATTGTTTCCGCCGGAGGGAAAGTTCTTAATCTGCTGACCAAGGGATCATTGAATCATGTTCAGGGACAATTGCGAAAAACACCTGAACAACATCTTGCCGACATAAAGCAGTGCATTCAGTATGCCTTGAAAAAAGGGCTGACAGTGAATATCTACCTTGAAGACTGGTCAAACGGGATGAAAAATTCCCGCGACTATGTCTTTTTTCTGATGGATCATCTTAAAAATGAACCTGTCAGACGGTTTATGCTTCCTGATACCCTGGGAATACTCAATCATGAGAATACCTTTGAATTTTGTGAGATAATGGTAAAGAGGTACCCGGGACTGCATTTTGATTTTCATGCGCACAATGATTATGATCTGGCCACAGGTAATGTTTATGCTGCAGTGAAAGCCGGTGTGAAAGGGGTTCATACTACCGTGAATGGTCTTGGTGAACGGGCCGGAAATGTACCGCTTACAAGCGTGGTTGCCGTTCTTAAGGACCATCTGGGGGTAAAATGTTCGGTGAAGGAAAAAACAATCTATCAGCTGTCAAAGATGGTAGAGACCTTTTCCGGTATCCGTATTCCGCACAACAAACCTGTTATCGGGGAAAACGTCTTTACACAAACCTGCGGGGTCCATGCCGATGGAGACAACAAAAACAATCTGTACTTCAATGATTTATTACCGGAACGTTTCGGCAGGGTGCGTCAATACGCCCTTGGGAAAACGGCAGGGAAAGCAAATATTCTGAAAAATCTTGAAGAACTTGGGTTGCAGTTGAGTGCCGAGGAAATGAAGCGTGTTACCCAAAGGGTGATTGAACTGGGAGATAAAAAAGAAACCGTGACAAGGGAAGATCTTCCATACATTATAGCAGACGTACTGAACAGTGAGATTATCAAGCAACGGATTAAAATTGTCAATTATGCTCTCAGCGTTGCGAAAGGTCTGAAATCAGTTGCCACCGTCAGCCTTGACATTGATGGAAAAATTTACGAGGAAACAGCTTCCGGAGACGGCCAGTATGATGCCTTTATGAACGCGGTGAAAAGAATTTACGATAAACAGAAGCTCAGCCTGCCCAAACTTGTGGATTATACTGTTTCGATTCCTCCCGGAGGCAAAACAGATGCACTTGTTGAAACGGTGATAACATGGAATGACGGCAGAAGGGATTTCAAAACCCGCGGTCTGGATCCTGACCAGACGGTTGCTGCCATTATCGCCACAATGAAGATGCTGAACATGTAATCATTTCCCTTCTGGTGCGGTCCCCTTCGGTAAAAAAGCAAACCTGACCAGTTGTTGGGTTTATTGCATAAAAGTTGTAATATTGGAAGGGGAAAAAATAATATGAAACCCTCATGTTTTGCAAACACAAACGGTAATAAAATGACGAACATATGGGTTCCATCGTACCATTGAAAATGAATTTTATTATGATGAAAAAGATTGCGGTATTTGTACTCATCGTATCTCTGGGTTCATGTTCCACCTTACGCGAACTGGCTTCCCTTAAACAGTGTGAGTTCAGAATGCAGGGAGTCAGAAATGTGGTAGCTGCAGGAGTGAACATCAGTGGACAAACATCCATTTCAGGGCTTAACTTACTGGATGCCGGGAAAATTCTTGCCGCCCTGAAGCAGGGTTCTCTTCCCGTGAATATGATTCTTGACGTGGAAATTCGCAACCCCAATCAGCAGATGGCTGCTCTGAACAGGACCGACTATATTGCTTACCTTGATGGCAATGAAATCTTTAACGGCTCTACTTCGCAGAGGGTTGAAATTCCCGGTAATAACCAGACAGCTACCTTGCCTTTGAATGTTCAGTTCGACCTGATTAAGCTTATGCAGGGGAAAACGCAGAATGCCATCCTCAATCTGTTGTTCAATCTTGCCGGTGCCGGCAGTGTGCCTTCCACCCTTACTCTGAAGGTGAAGCCGTCCATTTCATTGGCCGGAATGATGATACCTTATCCGGGCTTTATTGATGTAACTACACAATTTGGAGGAAAATAACCATCGTGTGAAGTGGCTTACAGAACGGGGGGCTATCCTGGCTGCCTCAATGGTTGCCATAATTATAATCATTGGCGGGGTTATTCTTTTTCAGACGGGACAGCCTGAGAAAGGCAATACTCTTTGGGATGGAATTCCTGAAAATGCCGCCATTCTTCTCAGTGTTCGTGATGTTTCATTGTTCGGCAAAGAAATCACAACCCTTGAATTAGAAGGAAATTTGCCCGAATTCTCATTTGTTCAGAAAGGACTTCTGCCCTTGCTCCGGTATTCCGATTCGTTGCTTTCGCCTGTGTTTCCTGGTGAGCAGGTGCTGATTTCCTTTCACAGGGAAGGAAAAGGAAATACAGGAATACTGTTTCATTTATTACCCAAAAGGGAGCATTGGCAAAAGAAATTCCGTTCCTTTCTCAGCAGGCGATTTCAGGATAACAATATAAGTACCCGTCGGTTGGGCTTCGTTAAAATTTATGACATTTCTGTACCAGGGGAAAATATCAGCTTCACTGCCATACCAGTACGGGGCCATCTTTTTATCAGCAACTCACCTGTGCTGGCTGAAAATGCATTGTTCTGCCTGCAGAAAAAGAAGTCACTGTCAGAAAATAAGACCCTGAAGAAGGCTATCAATGCCGCAGGAAAGAGCGTAAACGTTTCGCTGTTTGTTCATCATCCCTATCTGGGAGAGTTTTTTCAGCTTCTGTGCCCTTCCCTTGACCCGGAAAAGCTTGTTCTGGTCCAGCATCTGGCTGAATGGTCGGTAATGGATGTTTTTGTCCGCAATCAAACAATGTTTTTCTCTGGTATACTATTCAGCACTGATTCCCTTGGAGCAACAGGAAATTATTTTGTAAAGCAGAAACCAAGAGAACCATTTCTATTACGGTATTTCCCTTCCGGAACGAAATCCTTTATGACATTCAGTTTCGATACCATTTCAGATTTTTTTCACAAGGATTTTCTGCATTCTGACAATCAGAAAGGAAGGGAAGCCCATAAAAACACTCTTAAGGCTCTTGCCCAAACGTACGGGAAAGACCTGGAACAGCTTTTTGGTGAAATAGCAGGTCATCATGCGGCAATGTGTATAGTGGGTGATTCGGCTACAGGTCTGACAGAAAATGTTTTTCATTTTCTCGAAGTGAGAGATCAGTCGGCTGCGGAAAGAAGCCTTGCCCTTCTTAAACGTTCCGGCAAGGAAAGTGCCATTTTGCCTGAAAAAACCATTCGTACCGAAGATGGTTCGTCGTTCAGAATATATCGCTCCGAAATACCATTTCTTACAAGGTATATTTTCGGTCTTCCGGTAGGTAAATCAGAAAACAGCTATTTTACTGTCATCAACAATGCCATTGTATGGGGAAATTCACCTTCGGCTCTGGCTTCCCTGGCAAACGATTATGTTCAGCAGAGAACCCTCTTCTATCAGGCGCGTTTCAACGGATTTTATGAACAGTTCGATACAGCAGGTGTATTGTTTGCCTGGCTTCGCTATCCAACGTCCTCCGCTGTGGTGCAGACGGACAGACGTAGCGGAAATATAGGAATTCAGCTGACGAGTACCGGAGGTAACCTGTATGCCAATGCGATTGTTCAGATAAAGCCGGTTTCCGTGTATAAACCGATGGATACAATCTGGAAATTGTCAATCGACAATGCGTTGATTGTTAAAGTATTTCAGGTGATCAACCATATCACAAAACTGGAGGAGTTGCTGGTTCTTTGCCAGGATAACACACTTGCCCTGCTAAGTTCTTCAGGGAAAATTTTATGGAAAGTGCGGTTATCTGATACTCCCGTGGGGCAGATCAGGCAAATTGATTTTTACCGGAACGGCAAGCTGCAATATCTCATTTTTTCACGTACTGCAATGTACCTGATCGACAGAAACGGGAAACAGGTGGAAAAATTCCCTGTGCAATTACCATCTGCCGCGAGGAATGACCCTGTTGTTTTTGATTATGAACAGAAAAGAGATTACCGGATAGTATATAACGGAACCGACGGGAAAATCTATTGTCTTGATAAGTACGGAAAGCAGGTGAAAGGCTGGATTTCTCCGGCTCAACCGTTGCATGCCATTGGTCCTATACAGTATTTCACATCCGGAACGCTTGACTATCTGGCTGTTCCGACAGAGAAAGGCTGGATTTTTCTCAACAGAAGGGGCGGTGTGCGGATGCAACCTCAATGTTCTTTCGTTCCCTCTGCCAATCCGTTGTTCCTATGGAAACGTGCCACCGGAGACCAGTTTATCGGAACGGATACCACGGGTATTGTTTACTTCATCAAGCCCAATGGTCAGTGCAATAAGGATACAATTTCCAGCGGGAACAAAAATCATGGTTTTCTTTTTTCAGATATTAACCGGGATGGTATGAATGAGATGGTGTTTGTACTGGGGGATTCCGTTTTTATTCAATCGGTTGGTTCTGGGAAACGATTGTTTTTCAAAGGTGATGGTTCTGTTATTTCCAATGTATTGCCTTATAAAAATCCGGCCGGGGAAGTATTTCTTGGCGTATGGTCGGATGAAAAAGATCTGCTTTGGATTGTTAATTCTGAAGGAACAGTGTTGAAAGGATTTCCTCTTGGATGCTCCGCATTGCCGGTATTTCTGCCTCCGGTTGATGTTGGTCAAAAATTCCGCCTGATTGCTGTGCAGAATAACTTTTTGTGTAATTTTATCGTACAATAAATTCAGCTGCAATACTTCCTTGTGAGAAAATTGATTCAAATTAACCCTGGTCTGCCATGAAAAAAATCGTTCAGTTCCTGTTACGAGTCCTTCCGGCAGGTTTTCTGCTGGTTGGCACGGGAGGGTGCATTAAGGATACAATTGACCTCGAACATTTTTCAGACCGGTTTGAACTGACACCCGGAATTGCTCTTCCCCTTGGATATGGCTCCCTTGGAATGGATGACCTGATTGCCCGTTTTGATTCGACAGGATTTGTCAAAAAAGATGCATCAGGCTTGCTGGAGCTCAGCTACAATTCTCAGCTTCTTTCTCTCAAGGCATCTGATGTTGTCAGTATTCCTGACCAGCATTTTGATCAGTTTTTTGTTCGTTCCGAAATAGCACTGCCTACAATAACTGACAGTGTTGTGCTGAACAAATCAAAGGATTACGCATTCAGTCTTCAGCCCGATGAGCGGATTGACAGTATTATCCTGAAAGCGGGAAATTTTCATTTCAGCATTCAGTCCACTTTTCGGCATACCGGAAGGCTGGTTGTCTCCTCGTCTTATATTTTGAAAAACGGGAAAGCCTGGAAAGAAGAATTTTACATTGGCAATACCTCAGGGACCTACCAGGGAGAATTTGACCGCAGTCTGAGCGGTCTTGCGCTTCATCTGCTTCACCGGAACGACAGTACATTGCTTCCTTTGAATTTTTCGCTGACCCTTTACTCGGATGATGGGCAACCCTTGCAGTCCAGTGACCAGGTGACCATTGATCTGGGTTTGCTGAACATTGGTTTCAGGCTGATTTATGGCAATATTGGCTATAAAGAATTCCTGGCGCAACAAAGCAGTATATTGGTCAATTTGTTTGAGAAATCAGAAATAGGAGGTACAATCGAGTTTGAAGACCCCAGATTTACAGTTCAGATTGATAATGCTTATGGTATGCCTATTCTGATGGAGTTTACGAATGTTTATTCTTCTTCGGAGCGGCAGAATATTACTGTACCGATTTCGTTCCCTCCGGAAGAAAATCCCGTTCAGATTAATTATCCGGCTTTAAATGAAATTGGGCTTTCAAAGCAAACCTTGTTTACGTTTGAAAATTCAAACCCTCCGTTCAGAGATGTAATGCAGACGGAACCCAATAAAATCCATTTTACTACCAGGGCTTATACGGATATTTCAAAAGCAGGCAGCACCAATTTTGTTCTTGATACCAGCCGGTTTACAGCCTCAGTAAATGTGGTACTGCCGGTCTGGTTGCGGGCGGGTGAATTTGTGCTGAGGGATACCATTGATTTTGATTTTCAGAACATGCTGGGCGAAAAGGAAAGAAGCCTGATTGATACGCTCGTTTTATATCTGGAGGTCAATAACGGATTGCCGCTGAACGTGGGTGTTCAGCTTGCCTTTGTTGATGCTTCGTACCAGGTGCTTGACAGCTTATTTGATCCTAACAGCCTGCCTCAGGTACCTTCAGGTAAGCTTTCGGCCGATTATACAGTTAATCAGCAAACCGGAAAAACATTAAAGAAAACCTATGCCGGAATTGGAAAGGATAAAATTAAACGGATCGAAAATGCCCGGTATGCTATTGTAAGTGCCGAATTGAATACTACCGATTTTCAGACAAATCCTTCGCTCAAGGTGAAATTTTATGATTATTATAAGCTGGATTTTAAACTTGCCGCAAAGGCCCTGCTGAGAATCAATAATGACAACATTCCCTAACCGGTAATAAAATGGTTTCCATGGACAATATGCGCCGATTACTCATTATGGCTGTTGCGCTGCTGAGTGTTTCCCATGCGGGTGCACAATACAGCAATACCATGTATTTCATGAAGGGTTTGCCCCAGGTTCATATTCTGAATCCTGCCTATCAGCCGGGATGCCGTTTTTATATCGGGTTCCCAGGGCTTTCACCTCTGCAGGTTTCACTTGACAACAATGCCCTTGCACCGCACGATGTTCTTTTTTATAATCCCACGCTGGATTCTACCATTCTTTTTCTGCATCCTGAGGCAGACAAAGAAAAATTTCTGTCGAATTTTCTGGAGAAGAAGAATTACCTGAATACCGACGTAAGCGCCGGAATTTTTTCCTTTGGGTTCAGGACAGGGAAAATGTATTTCACTTTTGACCTGAGTGAAAAGGCGTTTGTGCGGTTCAATTATCCAAAAGATCTGCCTTCCCTGCCGGTCTATTTCTCACTTGACAGGGAAGGAAACCCGCGGGATTTTGACCTGAGCTCCCTGGCTGTTAATGCTTCAGTTTACAGTGAAATTGCCCTTGGCGTTTCCCGTTCCTTTCTGGAAGGGAAGCTTAACGCCGGTATCAAAGGAAAAATATTGCTGGGCCAGGGAAATCTGTATACCCGGAACTCATCAATTACAGTGAAAACCAGTTTCGAGGATAACTGGCTGATTAACTCCGATTTCGGAGCATACGGAAGCATTCCTTTTTCAGATATTCCCTCTGACAGTGCGGGAAAATTTGATTTTGGCAACATGTCGTTTACCAACCCTAAGGCCAGTGACTTTACCGATGTTTTTCTTCGTAAGCCGAATCCTGGCTTTGCCTTTGACCTGGGCCTGGAATATTCTCCCGTTAAACTGATAACCTTATCAGTTAGTCTGCTGGATGTAGGTTTTATCCGGTGGAAAAATTATACCTACAACATGACGCAGAATACTTCTTATGCATTCAAGGGTGTTGACATGAGCGGGTTTGTATCAGGAGAAGACACATCGGATTTCGGCCAGGCATTGCTGGATACTCTTAAGAATTCATTCGCTTTCAGTTATTTAAGAAATCCTTATACTACCCGGTTGCCGATGCACCTTATGGGCGGGGCTACGCTGAATCTAACCAAGGGGATTTCTTTGGGAATAATGGACCATTTGGAAATTTTTCAGGAGCAGGTCATCAATGAGATAACCGTGTCGGCGAACCTGAGGGCGGGAAGATTTTTCGGTACAACAGTCAGTTATTCGTTACTGAATAACGAATACCATGATCTGGGTTTTGGTTTGATGTTCAAGCCCGGCCCGTTCCAGTGGTATATGCTTTTTGACCATATTCCGCTAACATTTGATAAGGAGAAAAACTGGGGGATTCCTGTTCCGATGTATGCTAAAGCATTCAGCTTCAGAATCGGATTGAATCTTGTCTTTGGTTGCAACCCCAAAAAAGCCTTGACCAGGGATATCCCTCTTGTTGAATAAGGCGAGGCATTCACAACCGAGGTTAGTGAAATTTGTACTACCTTTGCCTCACAAATTCGTATCGGATGCTGAGGTTACTGCTGAAATTTTTTCTTTATTTCATTCTCTTTTACTATTTGTACCGCATTATTGACCGAGCGTTGTTTGGTGACAGAAAAGAAGCCGAACGGCTGAGAAAACAACAGCAGAAAGAATGGGAGAAATTTTACCGGACATATAAGAAAAAGGAAGGTACAGTTATCATTGATACCTCTGCCCGCCCCGCAAAGAAGATCCGGAAAGACGAAGGAGAATACGTTGACTACGAAGAAGTGAAATAAGCCCTCACTCCCTATCCGAGCTCTGCAATAACCGAAAGGCGTTTTTCGTCAGTAATAGAAATTTCTTTTCCGTTTATTCGTATAATCCCATCTTTTCTGAATTCGGAGAGAATACGGATTACATTTTCCGGGGTCATTTCGATAAATTCGGCGATTTCCTTGCGTGAAACCGGAAGTTCAAATGTGTTGTTTTTATATACCGAGCGGGCAAAGTAAAGGAGGACGAAAGCTATACGGCCGCGAAGGTTTTTCCGGCTGATTTCAAGGGTGGTATTAATGATTTCATCCGTCATCCGGCTCATTTTTCTGAGAAGGTCAAAGGCAAAATTCCCGTTTTTTTTCACCATTTCCTTTATCGTTTCAATATTTACGTAACAAACCGTAGTATCTTCCAGAGCCGTAACAGAATACTGAAAATATCTGTCGCTGAAGATGCTGAGAAGATTGATGAAATCGAGTGGTCCGGCTATTTTGATGATCTGGTTTTTCCCGTTGTCAAGATGTTTATACAGTTTTACAAGACCGGTTTTCAGGTAACTGAATTCCTTAATTTCTGCCCCTTGTTCAATAATCGTTTCCCCTTTCTTGTAGTTACGCTCTTTACGGGTATCACACAGAAGAGCAAATTCCTTTTCAGAAACATTCTGGAAAAACAGGGCTTTTAATTCGCAATTTTCACAGTTACACCCGGTCATACATTTTGGTTTATGGGTATGATAAATATCATATTATGATAGTTATCATGCTCATTATAAACAATTGTTCCAAAGGCAGGGTTTACTTTTGTTACAAAAATAACAGAAACTGTAATCAAAATAATTAATCACTAAAAGTATGAAAAAATTGCTGATTCTTGGTGCCGGTACAGGAGGGACCATCATGGCCAATAAGATGAGGAAAGCTCTTCCGAGGGAGGAATGGGAAATAACCGTTGTTGATCAGGAAAAAACGCATTACTACCAACCGGGTTTTCTTTTTATTCCTTTTGGAATTTACAAAAAAGAGGATGTAATCAAGCCGAAGAATGATTTTATTCCGTATGGGGTGAACCTTATATTTTCGGAAATTGATCGCATTGCACCTGACGAAAACAAAGTATTCCTGAAAGAAGGAACTGTGCTGGGGTATGATTACCTGATCATAGCAACGGGTTCACGGACTGTTCCTGAAGAAACGCCCGGCCTAAAGGGGGAACTCTGGCACAAGCGGATTTTTGATTTTTACAATATTGAAGGCGCGCTGGCTTTGCAGGATTTTTTCAAACGCTGTGAGGGAGGCAATCTGGTTGTCAACATTGCAGAACTTCCTTTTAAGTGTCCGGTTGCTCCTCTTGAATTTGTCATGTACGCCGATTCATTTTTCACAAAGAGAGGAATGCGCAGCAAGGTTAATATTTATTTTGTGACACCAATGTCGGGCGCATTTACCAAACCCAGGGCTTCCAAAGTACTGGGGGGCATGCTCGAAGAAAAAAACATCCACATTGTGCCTGACTTTTACATCAGTGAGGTTGATAATGAAAGGAAGACAATAAAAGACTATGGAGGGCAGGAAGTGCCTTTTGACTGCCTGGTTACCATTCCGGTGCATATGGGATCAGAAGCCATCATACGGAGTGGAATGGGCGACGATCTTGGGTTTGTGCCTACTGATCCCTATACACTTCGTTCAAAACAGTTTGAGAATGTTTTTGTTATAGGTGATGCTTCGGATATTCCTACTTCAAAAGCCGGATCTGTTGTACATTTTTCGTCTGATGTAGTTTTTGAAAATCTGATGTGTGCCATTGAGAACCGTGCGTTTACAGCTAAATTCGACGGGCATTCCAATTGCTATATTGAAACCGGTGATGGCAAGGGTGCCTTGATTGATTTCAATTATGAAACGGAACCGCTGCCGGGTTACTATCCGTTTCCCGGTGTTGGTCCTTTTTCCCTTCTTAAGGAAACACGGATGAATCATTACGGGAAACTCATTTTCCGTTGGATTTACTGGCACCTTCTTCTGAAGGGCAAAGAGATGCCAATCAGCAATGAGATGTCGATGGCCGGAAAAATTATCGGATAATACAATGAAAATGGAAACCATGAATACACTTCCGGTTGAACAACAACTTGCCGAGATGAACAGCAAGTTGGATTTTCTGATGGAAGAAATGCTGCATCAGCGGCGCAGAAGGCAGGAAGCAGAGGACCTGATGCAGGACATTTCCTTGATCGGAAAGGATTTATCGGCAACAGCGGTTGAAAAACTCGATAAAGCCGGGATCGCAATTGATTATGATCAGCTGGCAGGTTTTGGCATCAGGCTGTTACGTAATATTGAGACATTCAGCCGACTGCTGGATCTTGTTGAAAGTGCCGATGACCTGCTTCGGGATGTTGGTCCTATTCTTCATCAGGCAGGGCTTGATGCCATTAATAAACTGCATGAGCTTGAAGCCAAAGGCTATTTTGAATTTATGAGGGAACTTATGGCATTGATCGATAAGATTGTAACCAATTTTTCGGCCAAAGACCTTCATGATCTTTCAGAAAATATTCTTCCCCTTCTTGAAACCATGAAGAATCTTCCTCAACCCGGAGTCACCGGAGCTCTGAATCAAGCCCTGAAGGCTTACGGAAACACTGTCGGGCAAAAGGAGATTCCCCGGTATTCGCTCTGGAAGTTAATAAGGGAGCTGAATTCACCCGAGATGAAAAAGGCAATTGGCTTTACCATCACGTTTATGAAACAGATGGCAGCAGAAACAGATAAACAATCAATGTAATAACGTAAAAACCAAAAAATTATGGCAACAAAAACCTATGCTGGTAAAACAGTAGAAGTAACTGAAGAAGGATACTTTAAAAATCCTTCTGACTGGACCCGTGAAATGGCGGCTGAAATTGCCCGTGAAGAGGGTATCGAGCAGCTTACCGATAAACATTATGCCGTACTTGACTATATCAGGTCGAAAGTCATGGCCGGCGAACAACTGACCATCCGGGCGATGAACAAATCGGGGGTGGTTGACATCAAGCAGTTTTATGAATTGTTTCCCGGTGCACCTCTCAAAAAGGCAACGAAGATTGCCGGAGTGCCCAAACCAACAAGTTGTGTTTAACCTATAAATCAATATAATATGGCTGAAAAATCAGATAAACTTAAGAAAGTCTGCATAATATGTGCCAAAGGGACAATTGAGGATGTATATGCAGCACTGGTACTGGCCAATGGCGCAGTGATGGAAGGAATTGAGGCAAAAATGTTTTTTACCTTCTTCGGGCTTGATGCTATTACCAAGAACCGCATGGATAAACTGCATACAGCAGTAGTCGGAAATCCTGCACTTCGCATGCCGGGAGGCCTTCCTTTTCCAACCCTGCTTGGAATCATTCCCGGTGTTGAAGCCGGCGTTTCGGCCATGATGAAAAGCCAGATGGAAAAGCTGGATATTCCCCCCGTCAGTGAATTTTTTGACATGATTACCGCAGGTGGAGGGGAAGTTTATGCATGCAAGCTGGCTATGGATATGTTCAAGTTGACAAAGGAAGACCTTTCCGACCATGTAAAGGGGGTTCTGACGGTAGGTGAATTTTATGAGTTAGCCGGTGGAGAGGGTTCCCAGATAATTTTTGTTTAAAAATCGAATGGATCTGATTAAAGGGGATGCCGCGACATCCCCTTTTTCTTTTGAGCAAGGCCGAAGCTATTTTGTCATATAATCGCGGATGCGTTTAGCCATATTGGAAGCGAAAATAAAATCGCTGAGTTCTTTATTGTCAGCGTCGAGAATATCATCTTTTGAGCCTTCCCACATTTTGAATCCATTATGGATAAAAACTACTTTTTCTCCGATCTCCATAACGGAATTCATGTCGTGGGTGTTAATAATGGTAGTGATATTGAATTCCTTGGTGATTTCGCTGATCAGATTGTCAATCAGGATAGCGGTCTGGGGGTCGAGGCCTGAATTGGGTTCGTCGCAGAACAGATATTTGGGATTCAGAGCAATGGCCCTGGCAATGGCTACCCGTTTGCGCATACCTCCGCTTAGTTCAGCGGGATAAAGCTGGTTTTTGTTGATTATGTCCACTCGCTTCAGGCAGAAGTTTGCACGCTCACGTTTTTGCTCGAGAGGCCATTCGGTGAACATATCCATCGGAAACATGACATTTTCTTCAACCGTAGCCGAATCGAACAATGCTGCCCCCTGAAAAAGCATACCAAATTCCTTCCGGATTTCCTTTTTTTCATGGAATGACATTCTGGTGAAGTCGCGTCCATCAAAGAAAATGCTTCCGGAATCGATGGGATGGAGACCGACAATGGATTTCAGCAGGACAGTTTTTCCGGAACCGCTCCTGCCAATAATCAGGTTGGTTTTTCCGGGTTCAAAGACAACCGAGAAGTCCCTGATAACCGGGATTCCGTCGAACGATTTATTTACACTTTTCAGTTCGATCATTTTGCCAGCATTATCTGGGTAATAAGAAGATTGGCGAGCAGAATAAAAATACTGCTGAACACTACACCCTTTGTACTGGCTTTTCCCACTTCCAATGCGCCGCCTTCAACATAATATCCATAAAAGGAAGGAATTGTGGTTATAATAAAGGCAAAAACTACTGTTTTCACGAGAGCATACGTAATATAAAAAGGAATAAACCAGTACTGGATGCCGTATATATAATCCGAAGGGCTTAGGGCACCTGTAAAAACACAGGCGAGATATCCACCGACAATACCTGTAAACATACTGATCAGGGTGAGAAACGGGTTAATGAACATCGCTCCGATTACCTTTGGTAAAACCAGGTAACAGGCTGAATTAACACCCATGATTTCCAGGGCATCAATTTGTTCTGTAATGCGCATTGTACCTATTTCCGAGCCAATATTGGAACCGACTTTGCCTGCCAGGATCAGCCCTACCATGGTTGATGAAAATTCAAGGAGCATGGTATCGCGCGCAGTGAGCCCGATAAGATACAACGGAATCAGTGGGTTTTCCAGATTATATCGGGTTTGAAGAGTAACAACAGCCCCCATGAACACCGAAATAATGATGACAATACCTACCGAATCAATTCCCAGCTTTTCAATTTCTTTCAGGGTTTGCTGGAAATAAATCTTCGATTTTTCCGGACGGGAAAACACCTTATATATAAACAGGCAGTATTTTCCGAAAAGTTCCAGGGACTTCATTTCTGCATGTTTTGGTCAAAAGTACAAATAATTTGGTATTGAAATCAATCTCCTGCCGGTACTATATTTTTCCTATTTTTGCAGCGTTTTATACTGAAAACAAATTCTCCACTTCATGAACAAGAACCAGTATTGCGTAATTATGGCCGGAGGAATAGGAGTACGATTCTGGCCTTTAAGCAGAGAAGCTCGTCCGAAGCAGTTTCTTGATATTCTCGGAACCGGGCGTACGTTTCTTCAGGAGACCTATGACAGGTTTTCGAAGATCATTCCAGCCGGGAATATATATATAGTAACCAATAAGATTTATAAACAACTGGTCAGAGAGCAGGTTCCGGAGGTAGCAGAAGATCATATTTTGCTGGAACCTTTGCGAAAGAATACTGCTCCCTGTGTGGCGTATGCAAGTTACCGGATTCGGACGGAAAATCCGGATGCCATCATGGTAGTAGCCCCTTCTGACCACCTGATAACAAGGGAAGAGGAATTCCTGCGTACAGTGCAGCAAGGACTCGAATTTGCGGCGGGAAATGATGCACTTCTCACATTGGGAATAAAACCCAGCAGGCCGGAGACAGGCTATGGCTACATTCAGGTTAATGGCAATGATAATGGTACTGCATTGCAGCGTGCAGGAATAAGGAAAGTAAAAACCTTTACCGAGAAGCCCAATGCCGAACTGGCAAGGGTATTTTATGAAAGCGGTGAGTTTTTCTGGAATGCCGGTATTTTTTTGTGGTCGGTAAAGTCAATCATTCAGGCCTTCGAAAAATACCTGCCGGAAGTCAGCGTCCTTTTTGAAGAAGGGAACAATGTGTATGGAACCAATACGGAAGAAAACTTCATAGAGGGTGTTTATCCTCAGTGCAGAAGCATCTCGGTTGATTATGCCATTATGGAAAAGGCTGACAATGTATATGTTCTCTGTTCCGACTTCGGCTGGTCTGATATTGGAACCTGGGGTTCCCTCCATGAGCACCAGGAAAAGGATGAGATGGGGAACTCGGTTAAAGGAGACAGTGTGTTTGGTTACAATATCAGTGACTGCATCATTAATCTTCCGCAGGGGAAGTTGGCTGTTATTGAAGGGTTGCAGGGTTACATCGTGGTGGAATCGGATGGCATTTTACTGATATGCCGCAAAAGCCAGGAACAGGAAATCAGGCAGTTTGTCAATGATGTAAAGCTTCGTAAAGGAGATGAATATATGTAAGGAATAATAATATGGTTGTTGGAAGGAGTCAATTAATAGTATCCTTATCTGGTGTCCAAAAAATGAAAAACGGTTGACTATATGCCAACCGTTTTCTATTATTCACAGAAGCAAATTTTTAGTATTCCCAGAGGTCGTGTTCGAAGTTGAATATAAAGTTCTTTATTCTTTCTGATTCATAAAGAGCATCAACTCCACGTGCATACGAGCTTATCAGACGGTTGTTGTAGACATTGGTTTCCCGGTAGATATAGCTGTCGAAGCGGCGTTGCATGAAAAGGTCATCAAAAGATACATTCTGTGCGTCATTATGCCGGTTAAATACTTCGTGGCTGGCAAGGAGATTGCGGGCGTCGGGATAATAGACCCAGAACAGGGGAATGGTCCTGTAATCGCCTGTCGGATTGCCCTGCTCGTCGAGTCGGGGTGTAATGGATACCGGACAGATGCCAATAATGCGAACCTGAAGGGTGCTGTAGTTCTTGTCAAAGAACCATTTTTCCTTGATGTTGATCTGCTTGACGTTCTGGATGAGGTCATTCCTGGTGATTTTGGAAACTTTCTTCACCATCTGACCGGGGTTATCAGGGTCTTCCACAAGGATGGTATCCATGCGTACACCAAGGCGCTTGTCAACCTCTTCCTTGGTGGTTTCCATTTTGAACTCATTGTTTTCATCATAGGGGTCATATACCTTCAAGCCTTCATAATCCATACCCCACAGCAGAAGGTTGACAAGGTTCATTCTGTTCCCTATTGTCTGTAAGGGATAATAGAGATTCAGATTCATTTTCTGGCGGAGGTCAATGGTTCTCCAGACGATTTTTGACCACATAACATCCGCTTCCCTGGTGTAAGGATAGGGAATAGGCTTTTTGTTAGGTATGTGAATCTTATCGTACACTTCCTTTTTGAGATCCTGGGCTTTCGCTGCATTCTGAGCTGCGACCACAAACGTCAAACCAAGGAATATGGCAACAATGCTTCTCATAGGTTAAATTATTTTTAAAGTGATTGATCCTAAATCGCGGGTACTGCCATCGGGCAGTGATGCTTTAATGTCTTCAAAATATACCTTGGAGCCTTTTCCGAGGCGTTCGAGTATATTAAGCTGCTCCTGGGTAAATTTATTGGAGTTGGAAGTAGCTTCCATGTCGAACTGGCCAACCTTTGCCGAAACTTTAAAGCTAACGACTTTTACTATTGCTTCGAATTCAAAATTTTCCATTTCAGCTATAACTCCTGATTGGGCGAGCAAAGTAGAACGGGCAATATTTCCTCCCCGCAATCCACCAACTTTAGGAACGGGTGAAGGCAACATTTTTACGCGGAATTCCTTGTAGCCGAAATCTCTTTTCTGATTCCCGCCCATATCGGCTGTAACCCGTATCTGGGCAGAACCGGCCCTTTCAGGATTTACGATATACTGGTTACCGGAGATTTTTCGTATGCGTCCGTTATTGATGGTAGCAGTTACCTTATCGGCAGCCACGCCGGAAACCGATATTTCAACCGGGTTATCAAGACCCATGTAAAATACGTTCATTTTGGTAGGCGAAACGGTCATGGAAGGTTCCTCAACGATATATTCCGATTCAAACGGGCGTTTGATATCAGGACCACCGGAAGGAGACTTCAGTACAATCAGTCCGCCCCATTTTTTATTTCCTACTGTGGTTCCGGGCACTTTGTAAACTCCAACACCCTTATCAACAGGAAGTTGCTGGCTGGGACCCGTCATTTCATAGTCAATTGTACCATCCTCGCGCACAACTTTTTTGTAGCTACCCACCAGGATGGTTGGATCCTGCGTACTGTCGGATGCTGCAATAAATACTTTGGCTTCGTAATTATTTCCGCGAACAATGTAGTTTGAATTCGGGATGACGATAGCTTCCAGCTTGTTGAACTTAAAGGCTCCGGCATCAATTTCATTGTACAGGTAGCGGAGAATTTCGGTTTCGGCATTGCGGACATTGTTCTGCAAAGCCGACAGGATTGTAACTACTGCAACCAGCGGGATATGCTCAAAGTGTTCCGATTCCCACGATTCGGTTTTTCCTTCCTTGGGTGGGGGATCTTTTGTATCGAGAGCTTTTTCAATAGCTGCTCTTACATTGGGTGCATCATCCTTGATCATTCCCAGCAGAATATTGCGGAAGTTATCAATTTGTGCCTTGAGGGGTTTCGCTTCACCGTTATTATTGGTGCCCACCATGATCTGGGCCGGCTTGTCAGTATTATCTTTCGCTTCGATTTTATCGGTGTAAATTTCCCCGTCCTTGCCAATAGCGGGAGCATCTTTTCCGTCACCGAGCTGAATGATTTTAATTTTCAGGTCCTGCATTTTGTTATACAGGTCGTTGGCCAGTTGTTTTACCTGGTTGGCTTTTTCAAGCCAGGGACCAGCCTTGACCGGGTTTTCTGCTGCCGCTCTTTCAAACTGGTCATAAATTACGGCATTCTTCTCGTAGAAGTTGACATTGGTTTTCGACAATCCTTCATCTACCAGGGCAAAAGCATTAAGAACGTCTTTGGAGACGTTAAGGGCGAGTAAGGCAGTAAGGACCAGGTACATCATCCCGATCATCTTCTGTCTTGGTGTTTCTTTGCCGTGTGCCATTTTACTTGAGAACTATTAGATTTAGGGCAGATGTTGGTTTATTTTTTACTAACAACATTCATGGCAGAAAGCATATTGCCATAAATATTGTTCAGGGTAGCGATGTTTTCGCTCAATCTTGCCATTTCTTCCCTGTACTTCTTTGTTTCCTCCACGGATTCCTTGAGGTTTTTCATCATGGAACCCAGTTCTCCGAACACTTGTTGATTTTCCTTAATGTGCTGGTCTGTTTCCTTCAGCTGGAGTTCATAGACAGCATTCAGGGCAGCAAGGTTTTTATTGAGGGTTTCGAGCTGGCTTGAATATCCTTTACCCCCGTTATTAATACTTTCCTGATAAGCGGCGATGGACTGTGTGAGTTTTTCATAAGTACCTGCCAGGTTTTCTCCGGAACGTGCGATGTGATTTGAAATTTCCTGGCCTGATCTGGCAACAGCTTCAGCTGTCTGCTGATATGACTGGCTGAGGAGGTTGACCGATTCCTGCAGTGTTTGAGTATTTGTAGTATAATTGACCGCCATATTGCTCAAGGCCTGGGCAGCAGATTTAAAGTTGCTGACATATTCATTGGTTGCTACGGAAGCATCTGTAATTTCAGAGATCTTGGCTGCAGTAGCATTAATTTTATGCAGGCCTTCGCTAAGTTTGTTAAAATCCTCGGCTGAGATACTGCTCTGGCTGACGATCTGGTCAAATCGTTCGAGCACGGAACCTGCCCTGCCGGCAGTAAGGGCTTCCCGATAGTTTTCCATTTCATCAGGATCGGTCATTCCGGCCAGTTCAGGGTATACGAGCGTCCAGTCGAGTTCTTCGTGAAGTGGTTCGAAAGCAGAGAAGAAGAAGATGATTGCTTCCGTACTCAATCCAAGGGTTATCATAACACCTGCTCCAGGCCAGTGCTGAATTTTGAACATGGCGCCGATAATTACCACCGAAGCTCCGATACCATAGAGCTTGGCCATAAAGTTTTTCCAGCCGGTTGACTGGACGAGGTCGGTTAAGCTGAAGGCCATAGTATTAAGTTTACAGGTTTTTCAACAGGTTTATTTATTGCTGCCAAGATACGTTCTCACACAACGGAAACCGATGTATGATTTGGCGGTATCCTGGTATTCATATGAACGTGTGCCGCACTGGAGATAGTATGCAATGTCTTTCCAGGATCCTCCGCGAATCACTTTACGTTTCATGGAAGGAGGATCATCGGGTTTGGCATTGTATTTATAATCCGGGTTCAGGTCGTGGGTAAAGATATAGGCAGATTCATCGTACGCATTGGCAGTCCATTCAGCTACGTTACCAGCCATATCGTAGAGGCCCCATTCGTTGGGTTCAAAGGAACCGACTTTCATTGTGGTAACACCGCCGTCGTCGGAATAATTTCCACGGAGGGGTTTGAAGTTGGCGAGGAAGCATCCCTTATAGTTGCGGGTATACATACCTCCCCAGGGATACATGGAAAGGTCAAGTCCTCCGCGGGCGGCATATTCCCATTCTGATTCGGTGGGCAGGCGGTAATCATGGACAAAATAACGGCCATCTTTCTGAAGGGCATCATTCAGGTATTTTGTTCTCCAGATGCAGAATGCGGTGGCCTGCTTCCAGGTTACTCCAACAACGGGGTAGTTATCGTAGGCCGGATGCCAGAAGTACATAGTAGTCATAGGTTCATTGTACGAATAGGTAAAATCGGCAACCCAGCAGAGGGTATCAGGGTACACATTGATAACATCCCTGAAGACAAAGGCAGAACGGTTTGTGATATCCACTTTCTGTCCTTCAGGATTGGTAACCTGGCCCTGGTATTGTTTTGTCTGGAAATTATAGCGGTTATTCTTATTGGCCGCCTGCTGAAGGTCAATCCAGTAATATTCGTACATCAGTTTGCGGGTATCAAGCTCTTTGCGGCCGAAGAAACGTTCGTTCGGCTGAAGGTAAAGCTCCTGAAGAATGTTATTGACTTCTTCGTCTTTGTAATCGATTTTGGTTTCCCAGTTCAGGTATGGAGGATCAATCGGGTTTCCGAAGGCATCTTCGGAAATGGCGAAATCCTCAATCTGGGCGGCCAGCATGCGGCGGATGATGGAATCGCGGACCCAGTAAACGAATTGGCGGTATTCGTTATTGGTAATTTCGGTTTCATCCATCCAGAAAGCTTCAACGGTAACCGTTTTGGAAGTAACGTTTTCGGCCCAGGGTACATCCTGGTCACTGGGGCCCATATTGAAGCTTCCCTGAGGAATAAATACCATTCCGTAAGGATCGGGTTCAAAGTATTTTTCCCTGCCGGGAACTCCTGTAAGTTCACCATTGTCAGATCCTCCGCAACTGGTGATAAGCACTAAGATAACTGTCAGGCCAATGATCTTTTTCATAACACGTCAGGTATTATTCTTTGGTTGTTATTTTCTTTATTACAATATAGTTTCTGCAAAATTGATATAAAAGTAAAAAAAAATTATAAAAATCGAACGCTTTTAAATTTCTGAGGAGATTTTTCCACTTTCATGCGGAAACAATAGGCTACACTGAATTCATGGGAACCGCTGTTGTATTTCCGCAGATCGGTCATGGAGAAATCATAGGAATACGTAACCCGTATACCGTTAAAAATCTCCAGTCCCAGCATACCGATGAGGGCATCGCCCATACGGTATGCAACTCCACCCCAGAATTTCTGATTATACACAATATTTGTGTTTAATGTTACCTGTGAGTTTTTTGCATCTGAAGCTACCAGGGCTGAGGGTTGAATCTCAAAGGCAGGATTCGGCAATTGCATTTTGTACCCTGCCATGAGATAATAGTGCATGCGGGATTGGGTAGTGGCCTGGTCAAAATTCATTTTTGAACTCACAAGGTGTTTTACGGAAAAACCGGCAAAAAGGTTATCAGTTTCGTAAAAAGTACCCAGGCCCAGATCAAAACCAAAGGCACTTTCTCCATCCTTGGGGATAGCATTATCTCCTTCGGTTTGCACAGGAGGTTTCCATTGTGCCCCGTTAAGAGCTTTGTTCAGCAAACCCGCATTGATTCCGATACCGAGTTTTCCTTCGCCGAGAGTTATATGGTAGGCATAGGCCAGGGCGATAGCAAGGTCTTTATCGAAGCCGATGTTATCGCTCATAAGGTTAACGCCAATGCCGCCGGGAATTCCGAATGGCCGGAAAGGAGTATTGGCATGGAAAACAGTTGTCTGTGGCGCTCCGTCAATACCAACCCATTGTTGCCTTGTATCAAGCCCAAGGCAGACCATATTGCTGATACCGGCAAATCCCGGGTTAAATGTCATTTTATTGAACATATACTGGCTGAAAATAGGATCCTGCTGTGCATGCAGTATTCCATTCACAGCCAGCAGAAAAATCAGTGTACCGGAGAGCCTTTTCATATATAATCCGGGGGTAAACTGTTCCGGTTTAATTTGAAAACAGTAAAATAAGTAAAATTATTGTATACCTCCAAATATTATTAACAATTAGATGTTGATAACCTGAGGCCTGAAAAGGGAGAAAGTGTTTATAAAGAAATGAATATCAATAAAAAACGCAATTAAGATTTTCTGAAAATTCTCCATAATCTGTCCGTTATCTGGTGGTTGCAGGCTGCTTCATAATCCTCCTTGCCACAGGAATATACCAGGGGTTTCTTATCGGCAGATTCCGGGGGAACTTCAATCCACCAGCGTTCCGTGGTAAGGCTTTGGTAGAATGTGAGGTCGGTGGGTATTTCTTCGTTGGCGACAATATATTTTCTGAATTTTTCGGGTTGTTCAAGAGGATTTTCATAGAGGTTCTGGGAGAGCCCTTCCAGAAAATACCATATGGTCTGGGCTGCCAGTTGAGCCGTAACATTGAACGGGTCGTGGTCAGGAAGTATATCAAAAACGCCAAATACGGAAGTTTTTCCTCCCAGTCCTGCGTATCGTGCCAGCTGGCATAATTCTTCCCCATATAATCCGTTGGCGCAGGGTATTAAGGTGCCCGGCGCGTCGGCGTAGCGTACAGCGTTCATATCAATGCTTACCAGATCAGCATCGCGCAGCAGCGGTTCGGAACGGCTAATGTCTTCGCGGAGTTGACCAAGGCGAAGCGGGTCCATATAAAGCTTCTCGAGGATATCGATGGCTGATTTGTCGGTGAGGTATTGCTGAAAGCCTAATAAAGTAGACTGGTGAAGAATTTTGGCTTTTTCCTGAACGATGGTTCGCAGGAAGCTGAAGGAATGGGCTGATTTATCAGGTGAGGGAAGCAGATCAGGACGGTTGTCAATAATCAGCAGGGAGCAGGGCCGGCGTAGTTTTTTGTAGGCTCTGAACAGAGGAACGGTCAGATCCTGGCTTCCGCCCAGTACAACAATGGTAAGGTTTTTCTGAAAAAGATCAACAGCCACGTCTGTGAGTCCGGCATAGGTGTCATTTACAGTCTGTCCTCTTTTGATGTTTCCCAGGTCAATAATTTTAATGTTTCTGGGGATCCGTGCCGTTTGGTAGAGAGCTTCCCTGATTTTGTCGGGAGCCATGGCAAAACCGGAAGCCGGACTGTTTCTTGCCTCGGGAACTCCCAGCAATGCAACCCGGTAATCTGCAAGGTCGCCGGCTTTTGCTCCGGCTGTGTGGACCTTAATATTGGCAGAGAAGGTATAATCCCTTGGCAGAAATTCCAGCAGAGGCTTATCAAGGCTGACCGGATCAAAATAGTCGGGGAACAGCTTCATGGTTTGTTATGATTTTTTTCTACGAACGGTTTTGCGGGGAGTTTTTTCCTTATTCCCGATGATGGCAATGCATTCATCGAGAGTGAGTTCAGCGGGATTTTTCGTTTTGGGAATCCGGTAGTTTTCGTTGTTAAATGCAATGTACGGGCCATAGCGTCCGTTAAGAATGCGCAATCCGGGTTTTTCAGGAAATTCCTTGATCAGTTTATTCTGATCCTTTTGTTTTTTTTCTTCGATAATTTCGATGGCTCTTTCAAGGGTAACCGTTAACGGATTATCGGTATTTCTGTTGAGCGAGTAAAATTTCTTGTCGTGAAGGATGTAGGGGCCGAATCGTCCGATTCCGACTGTGACTTCCGATTTCATGTATGTGCCAAGTTTTCTCGGGAACCGGAACATAGCGAGAGCATCTTCAAGGGTGACAGAATCCATGCTTTGTCCTTTGAGCAGGCTAGCAAACCGAGGTTTTCCGTCGTTGGCATCTCCGATCTGGACCATGGGGCCGAAACGGCCGATTTTAACAAAGACAGGTTTGCCGGTTTCGGGGTCGGTTCCGAGCAGCCGTTCTCCTTTTGATTTTTCCTTGCTGGTAAGGGTTTCTTCTACCTTTTTGTGGAACGAGCTGTAGAATTTGCGGATCATTTTTGTCCATTCGAGCTGGCCTTCGGCAATGAGGTCAAATTCTTTTTCGACGGTAGCTGTGAAGTTATAGTCGAGGATATCCTGGAAGTTTTGCACCAGGAAGTCGTTAACGATCATTCCGATATCGGTGGGGAAGAGTTTGGCTTTTTCGGCGCCGGTGATCTCTGTTTTAATCTGTTCAGTGATTTTGTTTTTTGACAGGGAAATCACCATATAATCGCGGGGTTTTCCGGGGCGGTCTTCCTTGACTACGTATCCACGTTGCTGGATGGTAGAGATAGTGGGTGCATAGGTTGAAGGCCGGCCAATTCCAAGTTCCTCCAGTTTTTTTACCAGGCTTGCTTCGGTATAGCGGGGAGGATGGTAGGTAAATTTCTGCACGGCATTGACTGACTGAAGCAGGGCGTCCTGGTTTTGCCGGAGCGGAGGAAGAAAGTTCCCTTTCTTTTCTTCTCCTTCCTCGTCTTCCGATTCCCTGTACACTTTCAGGAAACCGTCAAATTTAATGACTTCTCCGGTAGCAATAAAGTGTTCATCAATTCCCGGAGCTTCAATTACGGCGGTGGTTTTTTCGATGAGGGCATCGCTCATCTGGGAGGCGAGGGTTCTCTTGCGGATGAGGTCATAGAGTTTTTTTTCAGCGGTCGATCCGGTAATTGTTTCCTTTTCAATGTAGGTAGGCCGGATTGCCTCGTGTGCTTCCTGTGCCCCTTTGGTTTTTGTTTTGTACTGTCTTGGTTGGGAGTATTCGGCACCGAATTCGCTGGCAATAACCTTTTTGCTGACGTTCAGGGCAAGGTCAGAAAGGTTCACTGAATCGGTACGCATGTAAGTAATTTTTCCTGCCTCATAGAGTTTCTGGGCGAGGGTCATAGTTTGGGAAACTGAGAATCCGAGTTTTCTGGAGGCTTCCTGTTGCAGGGTGGAGGTAGTAAAAGGCGGTGGAGGAGATTTTCGTGAGGGTTTTGTTGTAACTTCGGTTATCCGGAATGCTGCGTTTTTGCATTTTTCCAGAAACTTTCGTGTTTCCTCAGCTGACTGAAATCTGACTGACAATTCAGCAGGGAATGTTTCCGCTGATCCTTTGGGATCTTTGACTTCAAAAAGGGCTGTAACCTTGAAGTAGGAGACAGACTGGAACGCATTGATTTCCCTTTCTCTTTCAACGAGAAGCCTCACAGCAACTGACTGGACGCGGCCGGCTGAAAGAGCAGGCTTAATTTTCTTCCAGAGGATAGGGGAAAGTTCAAAACCTACCAGGCGGTCGAGAATACGGCGGGCCTGCTGGGCATTAACCAGATTGAGATCAATGTTCCGCGGTTTTTTAATGGCATTGAGGATAGCATCTTTGGTTATTTCATTGAAGACAATCCGGCGGGTTTGGGCGTCGTTCAGCTGAAGAACTTCGGCAAGGTGCCAGGCAATGGCTTCTCCTTCCCGGTCTTCGTCTGAAGCAAGCCATACCAGTTTTGCTTCCTTTACAAGTTTTTTCAGTTCAGCTACAACCTTTTTCTTGTCATCGGAAATAACATATTCGGGTTTGAAATTATGTTCAATGTCGATGCCGAGATTTTTTTTGGAAAGGTCACGAATGTGTCCGAAGCTTGATTTTACAAGGAAATCTTTTCCGAGAAATTTTTCAATGGTTTTGGCTTTGGCGGGTGACTCTACAATAACGAGGTTTTCCTGCATACCGATATATTAATATATGTTAACGACCCGCAAAGTTGAAAATTTTAAATCAAATAATTGCTATTTTTGGCCCAACCTTCAAATTTATGCAAGCTGACGGGCAAAAGCAGAGACTTTATCTTCGTATTTTCTGGATTGCGTTTGCTACTCCTTTTGTTTTCCTGGCATTGATCTTTTATCTGATCATCCAGGGCCGGCTGGGCTTTATGCCTTCATTTGCCGATCTTGAGAATCCGCGCAGCAATCTGGCTTCGGAAGTTATCAGCGAGGATGGTCAGTTGCTGGGCAAGTTTTACGTTGAGAACAGGAGTTTTATCAATTTTGATGAGCTGACGCCCGTTCTCGAAAAAGCGTTGCTTGCTACGGAGGACATACGTTTTTACCGCCATGCCGGAATTGATATCAGAGGTTTGGCGCGGGTGATGGTGAGGACGATTCTTCTGGGAGAGAAGACTTCTGGCGGGGGAAGCACGATTACCCAGCAGCTGGCCAAAAACCTGTTTCCGCGCGATACGGCTGATTATCATTGGGCTGTAGCCCGTAAATGGGCTCTGGTGAAATCCAAATTCAAGGAATGGGTCATAGCTGTAAGGCTGGAGAGGAACTATACCAAGAAGGAAATACTGGTCATGTACTTAAACACTGTTCCTTTCGGGCACCAGTCGTACGGAATCAAATCAGCGGCCAAAACCTATTTTAATACAAGTCCTGATTCGTTGAAGGTGGAACAGGCGGCTCTTCTGATAGGCCTTCTGAAGGGACAGACCAAATTCAGTCCGATTCTCAATCCGGAAAAGGCGTTATTCAGAAGGAATATTGTTCTTTCCCAGATGAACAAATACGGTTTTCTTACTGATCATGAACTGGATTCTCTTATTGCCCTCCCGATAGAGTTGCATTATAATGTTCAGGATCATACAGAGGGATATGGAACGTATTTCAGGGAGTATCTGCGGCAGATCATGAGTGCGACGGAACCCAGAAGGGAGGCATTCCGGAATCCTCTCAGCTATTCTGAAGACTCTGCCAGATGGGCTTCCGATCCGTTGTATGGATGGTGCAATAAACATTTTAAGCCGAACGGAGAACCGTACGATTTGTACCGGGATGGGCTGAAGATTTATACGACCATTAACTTTACCATGCAAAAGTATGCTGAAGAAGCTGTCAGGGAGCATATCGGAAGCTATCTTCAGCCGGCATTCTGGAAAGAAAAAAAGGGACGGAAGAATGCTCCTTTTGCGAAGGAACTGCAGTCAAAGGAAATTGAAAGTATTCTTACCAGTTCGATGGTTCGTTCTGACCGCTACCGTACAATGTGGAGAAGCGGGGTTTCACCTGATTCGATCCGGAAGGCTTTTCATACTCCTGTTCCTATGAGGGTTTTTTCGTGGGATGGAGAACGGGACACTGTGATGACCCCCTGGGACTCCATACGCTACTATAAGTTTTTTCTTCATGCGGGCCTTTTGTCGGTCGATCCTTTGACCGGATATGTAAAGGCATATGTAGGAGGGGTAAACTTCAAGCATTTTAAGTACGATCATGTGATGGTAGGGAGGAGGCAGGTGGGATCGACCATCAAGCCTTTTATATATACCCTGGCCATGATGGAAGGGCTTTCACCCTGCCAGCAGGTTCCCAACCGGCCGGTTTCCTTTGTGATTGGAGATACCGTTTGGACACCAAAAAACTCAGGACCTTCGAAGTATGACGGTAAGATGGTTACCCTGAAATGGGGCCTGGCCAATTCGGTCAATTATATTTCGGCCTGGCTGATGAAGCAGTATAATCCGCAGGCGGTGGTGGATATTATGCGAAAAATGGGTGTCAAAAGTCCTATAGACCCGGTTCCCTCTCTGGTGCTGGGAACCTCCGATATCACCCTGTATGAAATGGTTGGAGCTTACGGAACTTATCCCAACAAAGGAGTATATATCAAACCCCTTTTTGTAACCAGGATTGAAGATAAAAACGGCAATGTTCTGTCAACCTTTCAGCCCGAATCCGTAGAGGCGATTCCGGAAAACATAGCCTATCTTATGGTGCAGATGCTCAGGGGAGTTGTTGATCACGGCACGGCTGTCAGGTTACGATTCCGTTATAATTTTACCAATCAGATTGCAGGAAAAACGGGAACTACCCAGAACCATTCCGATGGCTGGTTCTGCGGGTTCACTCCTAATCTTGTAACGGGAGTATGGGTAGGGGGCGAGGAACGTTCCATTCACTTTGATGAAATCAGTATGGGCCAGGGGGCCAACATGGCGCTTCCCATCTGGGCAATTTATATGAAAAAGATTCTTGAAAACAAGAGTCTTGGTGTTTATGACGCTGATTTTGAGGCTCCTGCAGGCTTTCATGTCTCGATAGACTGTGGAGAGAAGTATGTGCCTCCGGCGGAAGGGGAAGATAGTTTTGAGTAATTTCAAACGATTGACAGCGAATCAATCAGGTTTTTCAGGTAGTCACTTTCGGGTTTTTTCCAGAGGGCATCGGTGTAGCCGGTATCGGTTATTATTCCGTTACGAAGAACGATGATGCGCGGGGCCATATATTTTACCACGGCCAGATCATGCGAAATAAAGAGGTAGGATAGGCCCAGTTCATCTTTCAGATCGCTGAGCAGGTTGAGGATTTGTGCCTGAATGGATACATCAAGGGACGCCACGCATTCGTCACATATAACCAGGTCGGGATTCAGGATAAGAGCACGGGCAATAGCTATCCGTTGCCGCTGACCGCCGGAAAATTCATGCGGATATTTTGGGAGGGCTGTTTCAGGCAGTCTGACCTGATCAAGCATTTGTTTCACTTTTTTCGTGCGCTCCTCCCTTGGCAAGGTTTCATGGACCAACAGAGGTTCCTCCAGAATCATCTGTACGGTATGTCTTGGATTCAGCGAGGAGTAAGGGTCCTGAAAGATAATCTGCATTTTCTTCCTCACATTGGCGGGCATTTTTCTGTTTTTCGCATGAAGGGGCAGGCCGTTAAAATGTATTTCTCCGGAAACATTGGGTATCAGGCCGAGAATGCTTCGGGCGAGGGTTGTTTTTCCGGAACCTGATTCTCCGATGATGCCGAGGGTTTCGTTTTTCAACAGGCGGAAGGAAACATCCTGCAGGGCGGGATAAATATGTTTGCCCCAGGGAAACTTGTCCCTTTCATACCAGGCTTGGAGATTTTTTACTTCGAGAAGGATATGGTTTCCGGCATTTTGCTCAGTTATGTTTTCTGCCAGATTACCATGTGCCGTATTGAAGGAGGGAGAATGTCTGGTTTTTTCCGGCAGGCCAAGCCGGTGAGGACGATAATCAAGCGGAGGAATTGATCTGATAAGAATTTGTGAAGGTTCAGTTTCTGGATTCTGCAAAATATGCGCAGTATTGCCTGCTTCGATAATTTCGCCGTTATGCATGATAACGATTTTGGGAGCTATGTCTTTGAGGATACGCAGATCGTGCGATATGAAGATCAGGCTCATGTTCCGGCTGGTGCAGAGATTTCTCAGAAGTTCTATTACGGCTTTCTGCAGGGAAACGTCGAGAGCGGTGGTTGGTTCATCGGCAATGAGCAGTTGAGGGTTTCCTGCCACAGCCATGGCAATCATAACCCGTTGCCGCTGTCCGCCTGAAAGCTGGAAGGGATAACTTCTGCTGATTCTTTCAGGTTCCGGTATGCCGGTTTCATAAAGAAGGCGAAGACATTGCCCGTGCAGATCCTCTGATGGAATATTTCCGCAGGCACGCAATGCCTCTCTGATCTGAAATCCGCAGGTCAGGGAAGGATTCAGGGATGTCATGGGGTCCTGAAAGACAATACCGATCTGTTTTCCTCTGATTTTTCTCCAGTCTTTTTCAGGAAGCCGGCATAGATCCAAACGATGATTTCCGGTTGCCTGGAACCAGATGTTGCCTGAGAGGACCCGGAAAGGAGGAGGCAGTAATCCAAGAACAGAGAGGGCCGTTAACGATTTTCCGCTTCCTGATTCACCTGCAATTCCCAGGGTTTCCCCTTTAAGAAGCCGGAAAGAAATATCCTTTACTACCCTGGTTTCACCCGGAGACAAAGTTCCAATGGTCAGATGGTTCACATCCAGAAGGACATTGTTATCCATGAGGTGTTTGTTTGCGGATGACTATTACCCTGTTTCCCTGAATTTCGACTTTCCAGTAGGCAGGGTGAACCACCCGTGATGCCGTTCGGTAAAAAAGGCGGGTACGAACACTGGATGGTTTGTTTTTCTCCGTTTCCCTGAATTCTCCGTTGAATTCAAAATATTCGGTAAGCGGGTGCTGAAGAAAAAAGCGCCGGACGATTTCAATTACGGTGGCGATTATGCGGAAAGCCTCGTTTTCGTGGGTCATGGCGTATTCATTTTCGAACGATTCGTTCAGAACGCCGAAGTTGATCACAAATCCGAAATAATTGTCTCTTTTTCGTCCAAACTGCACTTCGTAAAGCAGTCCGCTTTGTGTGCTGAAATGATAGATTTCTCCTGAAGGAATAGCGGGATCCTCAATCCGGAAGACGGGCACTCCGGGTTTATAATCGGGGTGAAGGAGGGGAATACCGGCATGTGAGGAAGGCATGGTTCAGTGATTAAACAATCGTCCGATGAGCTGGTCAATTCGTTCCAGCCGCACGACTTCCAGGTCTTTGACAAGAGAGGAGGGTATTTTTGCGTGGCGTGAAATGTAAATTCCTGAGAATCCGAGTTTTCTGGCTTCGGCAATTCGCTGTTCGAGGCGGGTTACTGGTCGGATTTCTCCTGAAAGGCCGACTTCACCGGCGAAGCACAGATTGGTGGGGATGGGGATATCGGCTCCGGAAGAAAGGATGGATGCTATCACAGCGAGGTCGATAGCAGGATCATCAACGCGGATACCTCCGGCAATGTTCAGAAACACATCTTTGGCCAGCAGTTTGAAACCGGCCCGTTTTTCAAGAACAGCCAGAAGCATGTGCAGGCGGCGAATGTCAAAACCGGTGGTACTGCGTTGCGGTGTGCCGTAGGTAGCTGTACTGACCAGGGCCTGGGTTTCGATCAGAAAAGGTCGGAGGCCTTCGATGGTGGCAGCTACCGCCACACCGGAAAGGTTTTCCTGGTGAAGTCCAAGAAGAATCTCTGACGGATTAAGAACCTCTTTAAGGCCTTTCTGATCCATTTCGAAGATGCCGATTTCGGAAGTTGAACCGAAACGGTTTTTGGCGGCCCTCAGAATCCGGTACAGGTGCTGTGTATCACCTTCGAACTGAAGCACAACATCTACAATATGTTCCAGAACCTTGGGCCCTGCAATGGTACCGTCTTTGGTGATGTGGCCTATCAGCAGGATGGGAACGGAATTTTCTTTTGCATAGCGGAGCAGCGACTGGGCACATTCTCTGATTTGCGCCACACTCCCTGCGCTGCTTTCAATGCGTTCGGTAAAAAGGGTCTGGATGGAATCGATAATGACCAGTGCAGGATTGATCTGGCTGAACTGTTCGAGAATATTTTCGAGACAGGTTTCACTCAGAACAAACAGATGTTCGTTTTTATTTTCCAGCCGTTCTGCTCTCAGCCGGATCTGTTGCAAGCTTTCCTCTCCGGTAACATAGAGTACGGTGCGATCTTTCTGCTGGAGGGCAAGTTGAAGGGCAAGGGTTGATTTCCCTATACCCGGTTCACCGCCGAGCAGGATGACCGAACCGGGGACAATTCCTCCTCCGAGCACCCTGTTGAGTTCCTGGCTGTGGGTATCATTTCGGGGAGATTCATCCAGACGTATTTCGGAAATCCGGCGGGCAGGCTGATGGTTTAATGAAGAGCCGGTGCCGGTTTGTTTCCCTGATGAAACGGTTTCCTCAACATAGGTATTCCATTCATGGCAGACCGGGCAGCGGCCAATCCATTTAGGAGCTTCGGCGCCACAATTCTGACAAACATATACTGTCCGCTGTTTGGACATAATCAGAAAAGCTTCAGTTTTTTCTTGCTGCTTTTTCGGATTTTCTTTATGAGCCGGGTAGTACTAAAGTTTTCAACCAGTTCAATAGTCACCACCTTCCCTCCTTTTGCCGTAACAATATCGTAGCCAACGATTTCGGATGGCTTGTAGTCGCCGCCTTTGACCAATACATCGGGCTGGATTTTACGGATAAGATTTTCCGGGGTATCTTCATCAAAAAGGACAACATAATCAACAAACCGCATTGCTGCCAGTATCAATGCACGGGAATATTCATCCTGCAAAGGTCTTGAGCGTCCCTTAATAGATCGCACAGAAGCATCAGTATTAAGGCCAACAACAAGCACATCACCCAGAGCTGAAGCTTTGGCAAGGTACTCAACATGCCCGCGATGAATCAGATCAAAGCATCCGTTGGTGAAGACAATCTTGTTTTCTTTGAATTTCCATACCGCAATAAGTCGGTCCAGCACGACAGGATCGGTAATGATTTTAGCCTGCAGTACTTCAAGATCTGTTTTCGACATAATCAAACGTTTTTCAAAGGTACTACAAAAGTAAAATTATTCCCTGAAGCTGAATGGGAGAAATGAGACAATAAGGGGAAGTTTCAAAACTTCGTTTTTTGTTATCCCGGGAGAGAATTTAACCCAGGTACCATGAAGTAACAAATTCATGATACTTCGGTTTAACAAATCAGCCGGTTTACGCTATAGGTAAACGACTGAACTATAATCATTTAGAAATTTTGTGCTTTCAGGGGATGGTATTGGTAGCCGTATCGGGGAAGACAAGAGCCGGCTTGAAATTTCGTGCTTCATCCGGTTCCATCAGGGCGTAGGCCATAATGGTAACAACATCTCCCGGGATAGCTTTCCTGGCAGCCGGACCGTTGAGGGCAATGGTTCCGGAACCTCTTTCTCCACGGATGACGTAAGTTTCCAGCCTTTCTCCGTTATGGAGGTTTACTATCTGCACTTTTTCTCCTTCAAAAAGGTTGGCCGCCTCCATGAGAAGTTCATCGATGGTGATGCTTCCAATGTAGTTGAGGTTGGCTTCAGTTACCGTTACCCTGTGAATTTTTGATTTGAGAATTTCGATGAGCATAACGGGTACAAAGTTAAGGCAAAAATCTGATATTATCGATCAATCTGATTTCGCCTGCCCATACAGCTATACATCCAACTGCGGCTTTTGAAGGAATCCAGTTATCAATTTGTTCAAGCGTGTCGGGGTCGACAATTTCAAAATATTCTGTTTTGAGATAGGGATCCTTGTTGATGGTTTCAATGACCCATTTTTCGAGATCGCGGGGAGAAAAGGAGCGGCCCTTTTCTGCCGCCAGAAAAAGCGTTTGTGCAATAAGCGGGGCATGCTGCCGGTGTGCAGGACTAAGGCGGAGATTTCTGGAGCTCATGGCGAGTCCGTCGGGTTCCCTGACAATGGGGCAGGGTATGATTTCAACCGGAAGATGCAAGTCAGAGACCATTTTCCTGATGATGGCGAGTTGCTGAAAATCTTTTTCTCCAAAATAGGCGCGGTGGGGGGTAACAATTTCAAATAGCCGGTAAACAACGGTAACAACACCACGAAAATGACCCGGCCTGAATTTTCCTTCCATTTTTTCTTCCAGGGGACCAATCGTATAGGAGAACTGGTATGAGGGAGGGTATATTTCTTCGACAGGGGGCATGAACACAAAATCGCAACCTGCACCGGAGAGCAGGGCGAGGTCTTTCTCAGGAGTACGGGGATAGTTTCGCAGATCATCGGGGTCGTTAAACTGGGTTGGGTTGACAAAAATGCTGACCACGGTAATATCGTTAGCTTTCCTTGCATTTTCAAGGAGGGAAAGATGGCCGGCGTGCAATGCTCCCATTGTGGGCACAAATCCGACCGTATTTCCTGCTTTTTTCTTTTCTTCTATAACCTGATGAAGCTCGGATGCCGTGTTTATTAATTTCATCATAATAAAATTAATTTTCAATGGTATGATGGAACCCACATGTTCGGCATTTTATTACCGCTGTGTTTGTGTTTGTAAAACATGTGGGTTTCATAAGAGTTGGTAATGCAAGAATAAGGAGCGGTAAAGATAGGTTAATGCCGGGAAAAATAGGTAAAGGGTTTTTATTTATTGTAATTGGTAACACTGTCAGCATATTGAATATATGTTTCTTAACAGAATGTTGATAATTTTTTGTACCTTTGCCTGATTAAAAACTCCCAATTACATGGAAAGCATCAGGGTCTTATTTGTATCACAGGAAATCACACCCTATCTGCCTGAAACCGAAATGTCACTGATTGCCCGTACCTTACCTCAGAAAGTTCAGGAACGGGGAATGGAAATCCGGACCTTCATGCCGAGGTATGGTTTGATTAACGAAAGGCGCAATCAGTTGCATGAAGTAATCAGGTTGTCGGGCATGAATCTGATTATCAACGATACAGATCATCCGCTGATCATTAAGGTTGCCTCGATTCAGTCGGCAAGGATGCAGGTGTATTTTATTGATAACGAGGATTATTTTCAGCGCAAATTTGTTTTCACGGATGAAAAAGGGGAAGAATTTGCAGATAATGATGAACGGGCGATATTTTTCGCGCGGGGTGTGATTGAAACTGTCCGAAAACTGCGCTGGGCCCCTGATATTGTTCACTGTCATGGCTGGTTTACAAGCTTCATTCCTTTGTACTTAAAGAAAGTTTACTTTGATGATCCGCTTTTTGTACAATCCCGGGTTGTATATTCATTTTATAATGATGCCTTTGAAAAGCCATTAAGCAGGAACCTGAAGCAGAAACTTGTGATGGAAGGGGTACATGCACGGGACATTGAGATGCTCGATAATCCCAGCTATCAGAATGTGATGCAGATGGTAGCGAAAATGTCTGACGGCCTTGTACTTGGAAGCAGGGAAGTTGATTCCGGAGTGCTGGAAATGGTATCCCGGTTAAAGAAACCATTGCTTCGCCATTTTGAAGATGGAGAAGAATATGTAGATTTGTACACTGCTTTTTATGATAAAATTTTAGCGGCGAATAAAGTTGTACATACATAAAGATTGCGAGGATTGTGCAGAAAAGAGTACCGTTTTTTCTCAGTTTGATTGCCGGAGCGTGCATCATAGCGATATCATCCTGTAATGAAGAACCAACCCTGTTTGGGCTGGATCTGCTCCCTACCCGTGACAAGGAGTCGGTTTTTTACAACGAAGCCGGAACGCTTGCCGGTAATATGTTCAGCATAGATTCAATTGCCGGCTACAGGGCGGTAAAGCCTTTTCTGGGTTGCATGAATGATCGTGTATTTGGGGTTACCGAAGGTTCGGTTGCCGTGCAATTTCTTTATACGGTATCCAACAAGCAATTTGGTCCTTCTCCGGTTGCTGACTCACTCTTACTGTTTATAAAAGTAGATACGGTGTACGGGGATACCGTAACACCCCAGATATTCAGGATTTACCCTCTTACTGAAAGGCTTTATGCCGATTCGGTGTATTTTTCCAATAAAACCATGGAAGGGCTTTATGACCCGAATGAAATTGGTTCGGTTAGCTTTGTTCCCACTGATACGCTGATTAAAATCAGGATTGATAATGCCCTTGGTCAGTTGCTTCTTTCTGCCGATTCAGCTACCAAATCCAATCCGAATACTTTTCTTGACTATTTCAAGGGATTCTATATCAAACCTGACAGAGTAACCACACCCGGTAAAGGATCTCTGGCAAGTGCCAACCTGTTTGCAACGCAGACCTATTTAAAGCTGTATTATCATAATGATACGACCGATTCCCTTATTGCCGATTATGATGTCAATTCAACTTTTTCGGCGCGGTTGGGTTTGCTGAAGCATGATTATACCGCTACAGGGATTGCCGGGATCAATGATACGTTGCGGAACGATTCGGTATTGTATATTCAGTCTTTGTCGGGCCTGGGTGTTCATCTTTCCTTTCCGGGTCTGGAAAGCTGGAAGGATTCGCTGCCAATAGCCATTCATAAGGCGGAGCTTTTACTGTATCCGGATCCTGTTCAGAATGAAAGTTTTTTCACACGGCCTTCACGGTTGGATGCTTACATCAAAACTTCCAGCGGGAATTTTGGTACGATTGCTGATGCATCCCTCTCTACCAGTACCGGAGGGACCACATATGATTTTCTCGGAGGTAGTTATAATGAGACTTTGAAGGCTTACCGTTTCACACTTACCTATCATTTCCAGAGGTATTTGCAGGGGAAATCGGAGCGATCCGATATTTATGTTTTCCCATCCAACCAGGGTTCAGAAGTTACCGGCCTTGTTTTGAGGAACGGGACAAATATCCGTTTCAGGCTGAAAATAACCTATTCAAAATACTGAAATGTGCGGCATAGTTGCCTACATTGGCAAGCGTGAAGCTTTTCCGGTGGTTGTCAATGGGCTGAAGCGTCTTGAATACCGTGGGTACGATTCGGCGGGCATTACCGTAGTAGGGGATGTGCCGGTTACGGTAAAATGCAGGGGCAAAGTTGCTGAGCTCGAGCAGAAGGCTTTGTCGATGCATCTTTCGGGTACAGCGGCGATCGGGCATACCCGCTGGGCAACCCATGGAGAACCAAACGACATAAATGCCCATCCTCATACTTCCCATCATGGCCGTTTTACCATCGTTCATAACGGAATTATTGAAAACTATTCGGTGCTGCGCAAGCGGTTGGCAGAAGAGGGGTATTCCTTTGCCAGCGAGACGGATACGGAAGTGCTGGCCAATCTGATTGAATATGTTTATCTGCAGGACAAGATGCCTGCTGAGATGGCTGTTAGAATTGCCCTGAGCAAGGTAGAAGGGGCATATGGCATTGTTGTCATTTGCCGGGATGAACCTGACAAGCTGATTGCCGCACGCAAAAGCAGTCCGCTTGTGGTTGGCATCGGAGAGGGTGAATATTTTATCGCTTCGGATGCAACTCCGATTGTTGAGTATACAAAAAGCGTTATCTATCTGAATGATGAGGATGTAGCCATCGTAAGCCGCACAGAGCTTCTTTTGAAGAAAATCAACAACCTTCGTGTTGTTCCGCAGGTTCAGACAGTGGATCTCAACATTGGGGAAATTGATAAAGGAGGCTATGAACATTTCATGCTCAAGGAAATCTTTGAACAGTCGCGCAGTATCAAAGATACCTTTCGGGGCCGCATCGCTTCAGACGGGTCGGGAATTCATCTGGGCGGTCTTTTTCAGGTTCTTGACCGTATTATTGAATCGCGAAGAATTATTCTTGTCGGATGCGGCACCTCATGGCATGCTGCCCTGGTAGGAGAATATCTCCTTGAGGAATTTGCGCGGATACCGGTTGAGGTGGAATATGCTTCTGAATTCAGATACCGAAATCCATTGCTGTTCAGGGATGATGTGGTTATAGCCATCAGCCAGAGTGGTGAGACGGCCGATACCCTGGCTGCGATACGTCTGGCCCGACGGTCGGAAGCGCTTGTTCTGGGTATCTGCAATGTGGTTGGTTCAAGCATTGCCCGGGAAACGCAGGCAGGTGTATACACCCATGCCGGGCCGGAAATTGGTGTGGCTTCAACAAAAGCTTTCACGGCTCAGGTTACCGTGCTTGCCATGATGGCTTTTCTGATAGGTTACCGGAGGGGAATCCTTGATAATGAAACGTACAGAACGCTGATCCGTGAGCTTTCGGAGGTACCTGAGAAAATTGAAAAAATTCTCCGGAATAATGCCTTAATTAAATCACTGGCTGAACGTTTTGCCGCATCGCCCAATTGTCTTTACCTGGGCAGAGGATACCTGTTCCCGGTAGCGCTGGAAGGGGCTCTCAAGCTGAAGGAAATTTCCTACATTCATGCCGAAGGGTATCCTGCGGCTGAGATGAAACATGGCCCCATTGCCCTGATTGACAAAAACATGCCTGTGGTGTTTCTGGCTACCAGAGATAAATCGTACGATAAGATTGTTTCAAATATTCAGGAAGTTAAGGCCCGCAAGGGTATAGTAATTGCTGTTGTAACCGAAGGGGATTCGGTGATCAGGGGGCTTGCCGACCATGTGATTGAAATTCCTGAAGCTCATGAGGCGGTATCAGCCCTTCTGGCAGTAATTCCCCTGCAGTTGTTTGCTTACCATATTGCTGTCATCAGGGGCTGTAATGTTGATCAGCCGCGCAACCTGGCAAAATCTGTTACTGTAGAGTAATCAGGGTGCGGATTATCGTTTCAGGTATTGTTTTTCGTAATACGTTTCGTATTCTCCGGTAATAACATGGCGTATCCATTCCTGATTGGAAAGGTACCAGTCGACGGTCTTTTCGAGGCCTTCCTTAAAACCGGTCAGTGGTTTCCATCCAAGTTCGCTGCGGACTTTGGATGCATCAATGGCATACCGCAAATCGTGCCCGGCCCGGTCTTTAACAAAAGTGATAAGTTTTTCTGAGGTTCCCGGCGTACGGTTTAGCTTCCGGTCAAGAATACGGCATAATTCACGTACGAGGTCAATATTTTTCCATTCGTTGTTACCCCCAATAGCATATGTTTCACCTGGTTTCCCCTTATGAAAAATCAGGTCAATGGCCTCGGCGTGGTCTTCAACGTAAAGCCAGTCGCGGATATTTTCTCCTTTTCCGTATACAGGAATCGGCTTACTGTTGATGATATTGATAATGACAAGTGGGATGAGTTTTTCAGGGAACTGATAAGGGCCATAATTGTTGGAGCAGTTGGAAATGATAACCGGAAGGCCATAGGTATGATGATAGGCCCTGACAAGATGGTCGGCACTTGCCTTGGAAGCAGAATAGGGACTTCTGGGGTCGTAAGCGGTTTTTTCATTGAAATAGCCTGAAGCACCGAGGGAACCAAAAACTTCATCCGTAGAAATCTGATAAAACAACTTGCCGGCAAAATCGTTTTTCCATTGCCCAAGTGCAGCATTGAGAAGATTGACGGTTCCGACGATGTTGGTCATTACAAACCGGAGTGGTTCTGCAATTGAACGGTCAACATGTGATTCGGCCGCAAGATGGATTATACCGTCGAACACAAATTCACTGAATAGACTGCTGATAAAACCGGCATCAGCAATATCCCCCTGCCGGAAAACGTAGTTGGAAGTATTTTCGATGTCTTTGAGGTTTTCGAGGTTTCCTGCGTAGGTAAGTTTATCGAGGTTTACAATCTGATAATCAGGATACTGGTTTACCAACCGGCGCACCACATGTGAACCGATGAATCCGGCTCCTCCGGTGATAAGAATGGTTTTTGAATAGGCGCTTTTCATAGCGGATTTATTGTTTTGCGTTTCGGGTTCCGTAAATCGGGCTTGCCTTGCATATTCAGTTCGTTTGTTGGTTTGAACTTTTTTCAGCTTGTTTTGAGCAGTGTGGCTCAGGGATTCGGATTCTCACTCAGATTTTTCCGGTAATACTGTTCCCATTTCCAGGCTGAGGCGAGGGTTTCTTCCAGGGTTTTTTCAGCTTTCCAGCCGAGTTCATGGTTAGCAAGGGAGGTATCGGCCCAGACCTTTTCGATATCACCGGGGCGACGACCAGTTATCCGGTAGTTGATTTTAACGCCGGTAACTTTTTCGAAGGTTTTTATAATTTCCAGCACGGAATATCCTCTTCCTGTGCCAAGGTTAAATACTTCATAAGGCGCCTTCTGCCGGAGGTTGAGAAGGCGTTGTATAGCTACCACATGTGCCTTTGACAGGTCGACCACATTAATATAGTCGCGAATGGCTGTACCGTCGGGTGTGGAATAGTCATTGCCGAATACCAGCAGTTCTTTACGGATGCCGGCAGCAGTTTGTGTGATAAAAGGTACCAGGTTGTTGGGTACACCCAGGGGAAGTTCTCCGATGAGGCCGGAGGGATGTGCTCCAATCGGGTTGAAGTAGCGCAGGGAAATGGCCCGGAGGGGAGCATTTGAGCTGATGGTGTCCCTGATGATTTCTTCGGAAATCTGCTTGGTATTCCCATAAGGGGACAAAGCCGGTTTAACCGGGCTGTTTTCCGTAACCGGCAGCTGGTCGGGCTGGCCGTAAACTGTACAGGAGGAAGAGAACACCAGATGCCTGATTCCGGAAGCAATCATACCTTCGAGAAGGTTGATCAGGGAGAGGAGGTTGTTCCGATAGTAAAGCAAAGGTTTTTCAACCGATTCGCCGACGGCTTTGGAGGCGGCAAAATGAATGACGGCTTCAATGGAAGTATAGCGCGCAAAAAACTGATCAAGAGAAATTTTGTCGCATAAATCCAGTTTCTCAAACAGGGGTCTTTTGCCGGTTATTTTCTCTATTCGGTCAAGAACTTCGATGGACGAATTGGAGAGGTTGTCGATGATGACAACATCAAACCCGCTCTCCATCAGTTCCACTACGGTGTGGGATCCGATATATCCTGTTCCGCCGGTTACAAGTATCAGTGAATTCATATCACAGGCTCCAGTAGGTTAACTGATGGATTTTTCCTCTGTAAACGCCTTTGACATCGGCAAAGATACCGCGGGGGGATGAAAGATCCACAAAGAACTGTTCGGGAAGGGAAAGATATTCTTTATGGGCTACGGCCAGGACGACTGCATCATAAGGTCCTGATGGGTTTTCAACCAGGTGGTAGCCGTATTCTTCAAAAACTTCTTCGGAGGAAGCGTGGGGGTCGATAACATCGACGTTTACGGCATAGGATTCCAGTTCGCGGACCAGGTCAGCCACTTTCGAGTTTCGGATATCACTCACATTTTCCTTAAAGGTGGTTCCCATGACAAGCGTCCTGGCTCCTTTGAGGTTTTTATCGGCTGCAATGATTTTTTTTACCACCTGCTTGGCTATATATCCCCCCATGGAGTCGTTGATGTACCGGCCGGCAGTGATAATCTGAGCGTGGTATCCGAGTTTCCGTGCTTTATAAACGAGGTAATAGGGATCGACGCCTATACAATGGCCTCCCACCAGCCCGGGGTAGAACCTGAGAAAGTTCCATTTGGTGGCGGCCGCTTCAATTACTTCGTAGGTATTTATACCCATACGGTTGAAGATGATGGACAATTCATTCATAAAGGCGATATTGATATCGCGCTGGGAGTTTTCAATGATTTTGGCGGCTTCGGCTACCTTAATGGAGCTTGCCCTGTATATGCCGGCAGTGATGATGGATTCATACACGCGTGCAACAACTTCTGCTGATTCCTCATCGCAACCTGAGGTAATTTTTTTGATGCGTGTGAGGGTATGTTCTTTATCGCCCGGATTGATCCGTTCGGGTGAATAGCCTACTTTGAAGTCGGTTTTGTATTTCAGTCCGGATATTTTTTCAAGAACCGGTACACAGTCTTCTTCAGTACATCCGGGGTAAACCGTTGATTCGTAAACCACGTAATCGCCTTTTTTCAGTACTTTGGCTACAGTTTCCGAAGCGCTGATAACGGGTTTCAGATCGGGCAGGTTATAGTCATCAATCGGGGTTGGGACGGCAATTATGTAAAATCTGGCTTTTCTGAGATCGTCGAGCGAAGAAGTAAAAGTAATGTCGCATCCATCAAATGCTTCCGGGGGGAGCTCATTGCTGGGGTCGATTCCGCGTTTCATAAGTTCCACGCGGTCTTCCTTAATATCAAACCCGATAACTTTCATTTTCCGGGCGAATTCAAGGGCGATGGGAAGGCCGACATATCCGAGCCCGACAACAGCCAGTTGCTCTTTTTTTTCGATGAGTTCGTTCAGCATAGTAATAGTATTCAGACTTATAGTTTCAAAAACGGATGGTATTCTCCCGCAGGTGCCTGTGGTTTCTGATGCCGGATGGTGTAGGCAATTTCAACCGAGGGTCTAACATCTTCCAGGCCGAAGCCATTTCCTTTCAGAATTTCCTCATAACTCCGGGTATGAAGATCAGTAAATCCTTCGCTGAATTCAATTTCTTCCCCATTGATTTTAATGGAGCGGAATGTACGTTGGCCCCGGTTCGCGACTTCCGTTGGAAGATCCCCGGCGTCGATGCTCAGGTACCATCGCACATAGGCATTTTGCAGCTCAAGAATCCCTGCTGCCTTATCGGGTTGTGAAAGGTGCACTGTATTTCCCGTAACTTTACCGAAAATCCAGCTGAGCATGTCAAAGAAATGGATGCCGATGTTGGTGGCCACGCCGCCTGATTTCTGGACATCTCCTTTCCAGGAAAAGGCATACCAGCGTCCGCGGCTTGTTATATAGGTAAGATCAACGTCGTACAGTTTTTTGGAAGGATTGGACCGGATTTTTTCCTTCAAGGCTATGATAGCAGGGTGAAGCCGGAGCTGAAGGATATTGAAAACGCGGTGGCCGCTTTCTTCTTCCATAGCTTTAAGCCCGTCGACGTTCCAGGGGTTGAGCACAAGAGGTTTTTCGCAAATAGCATCGGCTTTGTTCCGGAGAGCAAAGCGGACGTGGGAGTCGTGCAGATAATTGGGTGAGCAGATGCTGACATAATGAATGGGTGATCCATGCCTCCGCAGCTTATCGATATGCCGGTCAAAACGTTCGAATTCCACAAAGAAATCCGTTTCCGGAAAAAAGCTGTCGAGGATTCCGACATTATCACTTTTGTCAAGAGCTGCCAGAAGGATATTCCCGGTTTCCTTGATTGCTTTCAGGTGCCGGGGAGCCACATATCCGGCTACTCCTATCAGGGCGAAGTTGTAGGGTTTGGTTTCCAAGTCAGTTTTTTTTAAGAAACGGTGAAATTACAAAATTTATTCGGAAGAGATTTTTCGCACCCTATCCTGCTCGAGCTTGTACTTCTGTCCGCTTTCAGGGCACACTGCGACACCGTTTTCATCGAAATGAAGCCGGTGGCCGTATTCACTTACCCAGCCGACTTGCCGGGCAGGATTGCCAACAACAAGGGCATAAGGCTTTACATCTTTTGTTACTACGGCACCTGCTCCTACCATGGAATACTCTCCGATGGTATGGCCGCAGATGATGGTTGCATTGGCTCCGATGGAAGCTCCTTTTTTCACCAGGGTGGCAACATATTGGTTGCGCCGAACGATAGCACTCCGCGGGTTCAGAATGTTGGTAAAAACCATGGATGGCCCCAGAAACACATCATCTTCGCAAATAACTCCGGTGTAAATGGACACATTGTTCTGTACCTTAACATTCCGGCCCAGCCTGACGCCAGGGGAAACAACAACGTTTTGTCCCAGGTTGCAGTTTTCACCGATTTCACACCCTGTCATAATGTGGGTAAAATGCCATATTTTCGTGCCTTTTCCGATGGTACAGCCTTCGTCAATCACGGCCGTCGGGTGGGCAAAATATTCTTTTTCCATAATGAACAGCTCAAAATTGGTTGCAAGAAACGAAGGTAATGAGAATCAACAGAAAATCAAACGCGCAACAGGGGGTCCGGCTACTGAAAAAACTCCCGGATGGCTGAAGAGATGTACTGTAATTGTTCCTCATCGAGTTCGGTGTGCATGGGAAGGGAGAGAACAACGGAGCAGAGCTTTTCTGTTACCGGAAACTCGCCCTGCCGGTATCCAAGCCAGGAATAAGCTTTCTGAAGATGGAGGGGTACCGGGTAATAAATCATGGATGGAATTCCTTTTTTTTCGAGGTATTCTTTCAGTTTATCGCGTTTATTGTCTGAAACCTTCAGTGTATACTGATGAAAAATGTGATCTGACCAGGGGGCTCTTGCTGGTACCGACAGGGCTGGCAGATCGTTCAGGGAAGCATCGTAGAATGCTGCTGCATTTTGCCTGGCTGTGTTGTAGGCATTAAGGTATCTGAGTTTTACCTTCAGAATGGCAGCCTGCAGGGTATCGAGACGTGAGTTTATCCCTATACGGTCGTGATAATACCGGACCTTCATTCCATGGTTGGCGATGGATCGGAGCTTTTCGGCCAGGGCATCATCGTTTGTCATGATGGCCCCTCCGTCGCCATAACAGCCCAGGTTTTTGCTGGGAAAGAAGGAGGTACATCCGATGTCGCCCATGGTACCTGCTTTGGCTTTCCGTCCGTCGGGAAAAGTATATTCAGCACCGGTAGCCTGAGCAACGTCTTCAATTACAAACAGATTGTGCTTACGCGCAACAGACAAAACAGAATGCATATCACAGCATTGCCCGAACAGATGCACAGGAATTACGGCCCTGGTGCGGGGGGTAATGGCGGCTTCGAAGGCTTCGGGTCTCATGAGAAAGGTATCCGGGTCAACGTCCACGAAAACGGGTTTGAGCCCCAGCAGGGCAACTACTTCTACGGTGGCAACAAAGGTAAAGTCGGGAGTAATCACCTCATCTCCCGGCTTCAGGTCAAGGGACATCAGTGCAATCTGAAGCGCATCGGTTCCGTTTCCGCAGGGAATGACGTGGCGCACTCCCAGAAAGGACTGTAGCGCCTCCTGAAATTCCCGCACGGCAGGGCCGTTAATAAATGCCGTACTCTCGATAACCCGTTGCATTTCTCCGTCAATCTCGGGCTTTATCTTTACATATTGCCCGTAGAGATCAACCATATGGATCTTTTTCATTGTTGTTGTGTTGGGAGTGAAACCAAAAAAAATTTTCCAAACTTAACGGATATTTCGCTAATAATTGTGTGCTATGCTCCGGATTTTACATTCCGGTCTTTACAACAGAGCCGGGCAATGCTGTGTGTTGCCGGAGGGTGAGTGGCCGTTATCGGATTGCTTTTGCCCATATTGCGCATTCGTTCGCCTGGTCTCCTGATGCGCAATCCGATTTAAAGTCGAATATCGGGACTTAATGCTTAATTCGGGTTTAATTGATATTTTTGTATAAAATTTCGCAGGCTTGGAATTCACAGATCATCTCATCACTCTGTTTTACCAGCATGATTGCATCATCATTCCGGGTTTAGGTGGATTTAAGGCAAAGTATCTGCCTGCCGGGGTGGATAAGAAACAGGGTATTGTCAAGCCACCTGTTAAATCATTTTATTTTGATGACAGGATGGTGAAAGACAATGGCCTGATGGCCGGTTTTGTTGCATCCTCATGGAATATCCCTGAGGATGAGGCTCATGCCATGCTCATTAAATTTGCTGAAGAAACCCGGAAAATTGTTCTTGGGGGGAACCGGGCGGAGGTTCCGGGGCTTGGTTATTTCTATTTAACGGTAGATGAGCGGATTGATTTTCATTTTACCATTGAAAACAATTTTAATCCCGAAACGGTTGGAGAGGGAGTTGCCGGGCTTCCGAAAGTTTCTGTGAAGGAGACTGTAAAAAATGAAACGATGAAAGAAGAACCTCATCCTGTGTCGCGCAAAAAATCTCCGGCGCGGTTTCTTGTTCCCTTGTTCGCCCTGCTGGCTCTGGCAGTTGTTATAATAGTGTATATTCCTTCGGTTTCAAATCAGCCTCTGGTTGGGAATGTTCTCAAGAAGCTCGGAATTTCCCCGCAGCCGGCGCCAACTGACATTCGTCCGCCGGTAGTGATAGGTTCCGGGGAAAAGGATGAAGCAGGAAAGCCCGATACGGTTTCTCCGGTCAGGGTAATACCCGAATCAAAAAGAAGTCTTTCGGAAGAGTCAAAAGAAAGTTCAGCCGCCAGGTATTACCTGATAGCCGGAAGTTTTAAAGATATCAAAAATGCTGAGCAACTCAGCAGCAAGCTGACGCTGGATGGGTATAAAACGGAAATTCTGTCAACGCCTGACGGCTGGCACCGGGTGTCGGTCATGTGGTTTTCCAGTCGCGATCAGGCATTGAAAGCGTTGAACGAGATTAAATCTTCCGGCAAATTATCCTCGGTCTGGCTCTTAAGTATCTGATTTACGCCGGGCCCCGGGTATTATTTCACATCCGATCCGTTCAATACCTGTTTTTCAGGTGTAACCAGAACAAGTCTTCCGTCGGGTTCTTCTGCAAGCAGAATCATTCCCTGGGATGTAATGCCCCTTATGGTTCTTGGTTCCAGGTTAGCGAGAACAGTAACCTGCTTCCCGATGATGTCTTCCGGCCTGAACCAGGCAGCGATGCCTGAAACAATGGTTCGTTTGTCCATGCCGGTATCAACAAGGAGTTTAAGGAGTTTATCCGTTTTTGGAACGGGTTCTGCATGGAGAACTGTTCCTATACGGATGTCCATTTTTGCGAAATCATCATACGAAACGGAAGCTTTGGCAGGCTTAATTCCGGTAGCAGCAGCTTCATTAGCTTTTTTGGCTGCCGCGAGTTTATCGAGCTGTCTGGTGATGGCTTCGTCATCAATCTTTTCAAAAAGCAAGGCGGATTTTCCGATATGGTGGCCTGGTTGCAGAAGATCGCTTCGTCCCAGAAGGTCCCATTCAAAGGTCGGAACATTGAGAAACTTCCTCAATTTTTCGGTAGTAAACGGAAGGAAGGGTTCCAGCAGAATGGAGAGGTTGGCAGTAATCTGAAGCGATACATTCAGGATTGTGCTCACCCTGTCGGGATCAGTTTTTATTTTTATCCATGGTTCGGTATCGGCAAGGTATTTGTTCCCGAGGCGGGCAAGGTTCATTGCTTCTTTCAGGGCATCCCGGAAACGGAAATTTTCGAGGTTTTCTTCAAGATTTTTCCTGATAACAGGCATTTGATCGAACACTTCCCGGTCGGCCGTTTCAAGAGCAATAACGGGAGGGACGGCTCCTTTAAAGTATTTTTCCGTCAGAACCAATGTACGGTTTACGAAATTGCCCAGGATGGCAACAAGTTCGTTGTTATTCCGTGCCTGAAAGTCTTTCCAGGTAAAGTCGTTGTCTTTGGTTTCCGGAGCGTTGGCGCAGAGGGTGTACCGCAATACATCTTCTTTTCCGGGGAATTCTTCGAGGTATTCGTGCAGCCACACTGCCCAGTTGCGCGAGGTGGAAATTTTATCGCCTTCCAGGTTAAGGAATTCGTTGGCCGGGACATTGTCGGGCAGGATAAAACTTCCTTCCGCTTTCAGCATGGCAGGAAAGATGATACAATGGAAAACGATGTTGTCTTTTCCGATGAAATGAATGAGCCGGGTTTCAGGGTCTTTCCAGTATTTTTCCCAGTCAGGAGTAAGGTCTTTTGTGGCAGAGATATAGCCTATCGGTGCATCGAACCAGACATAGAGAACTTTTCCCCGGGCACCTTCAACCGGTACCGGGATGCCCCAGTCGAGATCACGGCTAACAGCGCGGGGCTGAAGGCCCAGGTCGAGCCATGATTTGCATTGACCGTAAACATTGGGTTTCCACTCTTTGTGTTCTTCCAGAATCCATTGTTTAAGAAACGGTTCGAACTGATCCAGCGGGAGATACCAGTGTGTGGTATTTTTAAGTACCGGAGTGCTTCCGCTCAGCATCGATCTGGGATTGATCAGTTCGGCCGGGCTGAGGGAGGTGCCGCATTTTTCGCACTGATCACCATAGGCTTTGTCGTTTCCGCAGCGGGGACAGGTTCCCATAATATAACGGTCGGCCAGAAATTGCTGAGCCTCGGGATCATAATATTGTTCCGTCGTCTTTTCAATGAAAATGTTTTTGTCGTATAACGTGCGGAAAAAGTCGGAAGCTGTTTTGTAATGGGTGGGAGAAGTTGTGCGGTGATAAATATCAAAGGAGATTCCGAATTTTTCGAACGAGTTTTTGATTATTTCATGGTATTTATCAACGATTTCCCTGGGCGTGACCCCCAGCTGGCGTGCCTTGATGGTGATTGGCACACCGTGTTCATCGGAACCGCAGACGAAAATAACATCCTTTTTACGCAGGCGGAGGTAACGGACATAAATATCGGCAGGGATATATACCCCGGCCAGATGGCCTATGTGAACAGGGCCATTGGCATAGGGCAGGGCGGCAGTGATGGTAAAACGTTTAAATTCGTGTGGCATATTTGTACAATGATTAAACAGAAATCAATAATTTGGCAAAATTATAAATTCCAGCCATGATTCTGCCCCCTTTTCTGAAAAAAGGTGACCGGGTAGCCATTACGGCACCTGCGCGGAGTGTTACCCGTCAGGAAATGGCTCCGGCTGTTGAAACCCTCCGCGGCTGGGGTTTGGAAGTAGCTGAAGGAGAACACCTGTATTCATCTTATCATCAGTTTGCCGGTGGCGACAGGGAACGTGCTGCGGATTTACAAAAGTTCCTTGATGACCCTTCCATCCGGGCTGTTTTTTGTGCACGGGGAGGTTATGGTACTGTCCGCATTCTTGACTATCTTGATTTTTCGAATTTCTGCAAAAATCCGAAGTGGATTGTGGGGTACAGCGATATCACAGCCCTGCACCAGCTTGTTCATCAGCAGTTCGGGATTGTCACGGTTCATGGCACCATGCCCATACATTTTTCTTCACCGGAAAAGAAAACGGAACCGGTTGAATCGCTGCAATCCCTTTTGTTCGGAGAATTGCCAGCCATGCGGTTTCCTGTTCATTCGTTCAACCGGCCGGGGCGCTTTTCGGGAAGAATCACCGGCGGCAATCTTTCTGTTATTTACAGTCTGCGGGGAACACCGTATGATATCCATACTGACGATGCAGTCCTTTTTCTTGAGGATGTGGACGAGTACCTCTATCACATCGACCGGATGATGATAAATCTCAAAAAGGGAGGAAAACTTGCGCATCTCCGGGGTCTGATCGTTGGGGGCATGACCGAAATGAAAGATAATCTGATCCCGTTTGGAAAAGATGCGTACGCTATTATCTCGGAGGCGGTTTCGGAATATGATTACCCTGTTGTTTTTGGCTTTCCGGCCGGCCATCTGGAGAGAAATCTTGCCTTTCCATTGGGAGGAATGGCAGAGGTTGACGAAAAGGACGGAGAAATTACCGTGCAATTCTTAAGGCAATAAAAAATGGAAAGCAACAGAAAAAAGGGGAGCGTTGCAGAGGACCTTGCACTGAAGGAACTTACAGAAAAAGGGTACAGCCTGCTGGAGAGAAACTGGCAGAGCGGGCACAAGGAACTGGACCTGATCATGCAGGACGGAAAAGAACTGGTTGTGGTTGAGGTTAAGTCGCTTTCGTCCGATCGTTACGGCGACCCCATTGACAGGGTTACTTCGCGCAAGGAAAAGAACATAATTGAGGCAGCCGATGAATACATCAGGCTGAACAACATTGATATGCCGGTACGATTTGATGTGGTGGAAGTGGTATTTGGAGAAGGGAAACCATTAATCCATCATATACCCGATGCATTCGGCCCTCTTTTCTGAACAATGAATAAAGTCTTTTGAAAATTGAATACCTTTGATTATAAAATTTACAAAATATGAAACGAAACCTGACTTTAATTATCATTGCAGCTTTAGTCTGTCTTTTAACAACCAACAGCGTTCCAACCATGAAAGCGGATGCCTTGATTCAGAACCATAAAATGGCGCAGGTAGCCATTGTTGTGAAGGACATTGAAAAGGCCCGGAAAAACTGGGCGATGGTGCTGGGGATGGATGTTCCGGAGGTCAGCATTGCCAAATCGCATCCTTCAAGGCCGACAAAGTACAAAGGCACGCCCAGCAGTGCAGAGGCCAAGCTTGCCTTTTTCAATCTGGAAAACATTCAGATTGAGCTCATCGAGCCGCTGGGTGGGAACAGCACATGGCAGGAGTTTCTTGACACAAAAGGTGAAGGAATCCATCACATTGCTTTCATGGTGAAAGGAATTGACGGACTGGAAAGAAGGTTTGAGATGCAGGGAATGCACACCGATCAGAACGGAGGATGGGACGGAGGAGCATACAGTTATATCAATGCCATGCAAATGCTTGGCTGTGAGCTTGAATTGCTGGAAAACTACCGTTCCAACTGATCCTTTTGCAGGATATATTTTTGCGCAGGGACAACATTTGGTTGTTGTTTGTTGTTTCTCTGCTGTTCCGGTTTGTTTTCCAGCTTTCCGGTTATAAACGAATAATTATCAACCCTTGAATTTTTGATGAAAACAGCATTAATAACAGGAGTCACAGGCCAGGACGGAGCCTATTTGTCAGAATATTTATTGAAAAAGGGATACACAGTGCATGGCATTAAGCGACGTAGTTCCCTTTTCAACACCGACAGGATTGACCATCTCTATGAAGACCCGCACGATGAAAGAAGGGATTTTATTCTGCATTACGGTGATCTCACTGACAGCACGAATCTGATCAGGATTATACAGGAAGTGCAGCCGGATGAGATATATAACCTGGCGGCGCAGAGCCATGTGAAAGTAAGTTTTGAAACGCCGGAATACACTGCCAATGCGGATGCGCTGGGTACACTGCGGCTGCTTGAGGCAATCCGGCTTCTGGGGATGGCCGGCAGGACAAAGTTTTACCAGGCATCAACCTCCGAAATGTATGGTTTGGTGCAGGAAATTCCTCAAACAGAAAAAACGCCCTTCTATCCCCGCTCCCCGTATGGAGTGGCAAAGCTTTATGCCTACTGGATTACCGTAAATTACCGTGAGGCATACAATATTTTTGCCTGTAATGGAATTCTGTTCAATCATGAATCACCTATCCGGGGCGAGACCTTTGTAACCAGGAAAATTACCCGTGCTGTTGCGCGCATTGTACTGGGGCTTCAGAACAAGTTTTACCTGGGAAATCTTTCATCCCGCCGTGACTGGGGGCATGCCAAGGATTATGTTGAGGCCATGTACCTGATCATGCAGCATTCTGTACCCGATGATTATGTGATTGCTACAGGCCAGACAACAGAGGTTCGCGAATTCGTAAGGAAAACTTTTGCTGAAGCCGGGGTTACTGTTGAATTCAGCGGGAAAGGAGTTGATGAGAAGGGCATTGTAGCAGCGGTTGACATGGATAATCCATGCCAGGTGAAGCCTGTGGTCAAGCCGGGACAGGTTGTCCTTGAGATTGATCCCCGTTATTACAGGCCTACCGAAGTGGACCTGCTGATCGGCGATGCTTCCAAGGCAAGAAACACCCTGGGATGGAAACCCCGGTACAGCCTTGATGATCTTATAAGAGACATGCTGGCAGGCGATATCAAATTGATGCAGAAGGAAAAGCATCTGAAGGATGCGGGCTTCCGCACCATGAATTATTTTGAGTAAGGAATTGTTATAACCCAGGTTACGATGGAGAAGAACGCCAGAATTTATGTTGCCGGTCATACCGGAATGGTAGGTTCGGCTATCATGAGGCGGCTTGCCAGGGAAGGATACCGCAATCTGATTACCCGTACTTATAAGGAACTTGACCTGAAAGACCAGAAGGCCACGGATGATTTTTTCCGGAAAGAAAAACCCGAATATGTATTTCTTGCCGCGGCAAAAGTCGGCGGCATCATTGCCAACAATACCTACAGGGCTGATTTTTTATACGATAATCTTCAGATTCAGAATAATGTTATTCACTGCAGCTGGAAATACGGGGTGAAAAAACTGTTGTTTCTCGGATCATCGTGTATTTACCCGAAACTTGCACCCCAGCCGATCAGCGAAGAGTCTCTTCTCACCAGTGAACTGGAATATACCAACGAACCGTATGCCATTGCAAAAATTGCAGGCATCAAGCTTTGTGAATCATTCAATCTTCAATATGGTACCGATTTTATATCGGTAATGCCTACCAACCTGTATGGCCCCAACGACAATTATGATCTTCATACCTCGCATGTACTGCCTGCACTGATCAGAAAAATGCACCTTGCCCATTGCCTTGAAACGGGCGATTGGGATGGAATTAAGAAAGATCTGACAGCCCGTCCTGTAAATGGAATTTCAGGACAAAGTTCAGGAGATGAGATACTGGAAGTTCTGGCGAAATATGGAATTAAGTCTTCTTCAGATGGCACCGTAACGCTTACCCTATGGGGAACGGGAACGCCGCTCCGTGAGTTTATGCATGCCGATGACCTGGCCGATGCCTGTGTGTTCATTATGCAGAAGGTTTCCTTCAGGCAGCTGGCAGAAGACAGGAACAACAATAAAGAAATAAGGAATACCCACATCAATATTGGTACCGGTGTGGATCAGACAATCAGGGAGCTGGCAGAGATGGTAAAAAGCGTTACAGGGTTTACTGGGGTAATTCAATGGGATCATTCCAAGCCGGATGGCACACCCCGAAAATTGCTGGATGTTTCGAAGCTTCATTCCCTGGGATATCATCATACAATTGATCTCCCCGCGGGGATACAGATGACGTATAATGATTATCTGAAAAGTCAGGAACGCTAAGCTGATGAATACGACCGGCAAGGTGTGGCATGCTCTTTATACGCGGCCACGGTGGGAAAAGAAAGTTCTGAAATATTTGCAGGAAGAAGGAATTGAAGCGTTTCTTCCGCTCCGGAAAACCCTGAAGCAGTGGAGCGACAGAAAGAAATGGGTGGAAGAGCCCTTATTCCGATCTTACATTTTTGTGCATGTTCAGCCTGCCGAATACTATAAAGCCTTAAATACAGCAGGCGCAGTAAGGTATGTGGTATTTGAAGGCAGGGCTGCGGTAATTCCTGACCGTCAGATTCAGATGGTCAAGGATCTTCTGGCTATAAAGGCCGAGATGGAAGTTACGGATGAAACCCTTTTGCCGGGAGAGAGAGTGGTTATACGCTACGGTCCGCTAAAGGATATCGAGGGCGAAATGGTTGAATTCCGCAGTAAATCAGTTATTGCACTCAGGATTGATCATATCTCCGGAACCATTCTGGTTTCTCTTCCGGCTAATTATGTAAGGCGAAAATAATTGCCGGTTTTGCAGTAGATTTTATTCTGTACGTTTTCGTACACTTTGTATTTCAAACGGACAAATTCATGGATGATTTCTTAAGCGGTACATTGATTATTTAACTCATTTTTAAAAAATTGACAAAATTTGGTATAGCTTTTGCGAAAACTATGTGACTAATTTTGTTGTTGTATAGAAAAAGTTTTTATGCGTTTCTGGAAACTGGTACTAATGTTCATGTATGTGCTTCCTTTGCCGGGCATGGCGGAAAACAATGAGTTGCTGAAACGGTTTACTGTCAGCGGATACATACGGGATGCGTTAAACGGCGAAGCATTAATAGGCGCCACAGTTTTTGTAAAAGAGCTGAAAACCGGTACCATTGCCAATTCTTTTGGTTTTTATTCCCTCAGCCTTCCGGCAGGAAGCTATACGTTTGAGTTTTCTTATGTTGGTTATACAGCGCAGGTAATTGCGATTGATTTGCAGGCTGACAGGACGGTCAATATTCAGCTTCAGCCTGAACCGAAGGAGCTTGAGGAGGTAGTTGTGACAGCGGAAAAACCGAATGCGAATGTTGCCCGATTAGAGATGAGTTCCAACAGGCTCGACACGAAAACCATCAGGAATGTGCCCGCACTGATGGGGGAGGTAGATTTGCTGAAAGTGGTTCAGATGCTGCCGGGGGTGACGGCTACCAGTGAAGGTACCACCAATTTCAGTGTACGGGGCGGCGGATATGACCAGAATCTTATTCTTCTGGATGACGCTCCGGTTTACAACGCGTCCCATCTGATGGGGTTCTTTTCTGTTTTCAATAACGATGCCATCAGGGATGTGAAGCTATACAAGGGAGACATCCCGGCATCGGCCGGAGGAAGGCTTTCGTCGCTTCTCGACGTGCGGATGAAAGAAGGAAATAACCAGAAATTCTCCGGTACAGGGGGCATAGGTTCGGTTTCCAGCCGGCTTACCCTGGAAGGGCCTGTTCTGAAGGACCGCTCCTCGTTCATCATTTCCGGTCGCCGTACTTATCTTGACATATTTACTCCCCTGGCATCTGACAAACAATTGCGCGACAGCAGATTGTATTTTTATGACCTTACCGCCAAAGCCAATGCTGCAGTTAACGACAGGAACCGGATTTTTTTGTCGGCCTATGCTGGGCGTGACTATTTTAAAAACAATTTCGCATCGATGGAATTTGGCAACAAGACCGTGACCGTGAGATGGAATCATCTTTTCTCCCAGCGTCTGTTTGCCAATGCAACGGCTTTGTATTCGCGGTACGACTATGCTCTTGGTTTTCGCTTTATCGAAGGGGTCAATTTTCTCTGGACTTATAACATGGAAGATGTTACAGGCAAACTGGATGCCATCTGGTATCCCAATCCGGAAAACACAGTGCGCTTTGGGATGCAATCTACCTATCATATCCTGAACCCGGGGAGAGTGAGTTCCGGTGATGTTTTCCCTACCTATGTGCTCCCGGCCGCATATTCACTTGAGCATGCGGTGTACATGTCGAATGAGCAAACTATTAGCCGGCGCCTCTCGGCCAAATATGGTCTTCGTTTTTCCTTGTTCCAGAATCTGGGACGAGGTGTGGTGTACCATTTTGATGATCAGTATAATGCCACTGATTCGGTGGTGTATGACGCCGGGAAAATTTTCAATACCTACAGCGGGTTTGAGCCGCGCATCGGTTTAAAGTATGAGCTGAATGATGTTTCCTCGCTCAAGGCAAGTTATTCCCGCACGCGGCAGTACTACCAGATGGCCTCCAATTCGGCAGCCGGCACCCCGCTGGATCTCTGGTTTTCAGCTTCGCCCAACGTTAAACCGCAGGTGGCTGACCAGGTGGCGCTGGGCTATTTCCGCGATTTTATGAAACATAAGGTGCAGGCCTCCTTCGAAATATATTATAAGGCGATGCAAAACACGATTGATTTCCGTGATCATGCCCTTTTATACGGAAACCGTAAACTGGAAGGAGAGCTGCGGTTTGGGGAATCCCGGGCATACGGCGCCGAATGGATGGTTCAGGTACCGGAAGGAAGGCTGAATGGCTGGATAAGCTATACATTTTCGCATACCGAACGTACCATTCCGGCCATCAATAACGGAAAAACCTACCTGGCGCCTTATGACAAACCGCATACCGTGTATATTGTGCTCAACTACGAGCTTTCGCGGAGGATAACAATCGGGTCTTCCTGGATATATGGCACGGGTGCTCCCACCACTTTTCCGGTAGGAAGGGCTTCCTTTGGCAATATAATTTATCCGATCTATTCGGAGAGAAATTCTTACCGGCTGCCCGATTACCACAGACTGGATTTATCAGTCACCCTGAAGGGGAAAGAGCATTCCAAACACTTCTGGCAGGGGGAATGGAATCTGTCGGTTTACAACGCCTACGCGAGAAAAAACACCTGGGCGATACAGTTTATTGAGGATGATAAAACTCCCAATGCAACCTATGCCCAGAAGATTTATCTGTTTTCGGTTGTGCCGGCTTTGACGTATAACTTCAGATTCTGATTATGAAGAGAACAGTGAAATTAACCGGGGGATTTGCCGCAGCAATTGTTCTGCTGACGTATTGTACGGAACGGATCAATATTGATCTTCCTTCGACCTATACGCGACTGGTGGTTGAAGGGTATTTTACCACGGATACCATGGCACATACAGTAAAACTTTCACGCAGTGCTGATTATTTCTATAATAAACCTCTGGAGCCGGTTTCCGGAGCTCTGGTAACCATTGCTGACGGAAACATTACGTATTTGCTGAAAGAAGATCCGGATTCAGCCGGATTGTACAAAACCGAACCGGATGTTTTCGCGGTACAGGGTCACACCTATACACTGCACATATCCAATGTGGATATAAACGGAGATGGCACAGCTGAGGAGTATTCAGCCACCGGTCCTGTTCATTACCTGGGATATCCTGATTCCATACAAATTGTAGAACGGGAGATGTTTTACACCAAGGTTTGGGAAATTCGTCTCTTTGCCACCGATCCTGCTGAAACGCGTGACTATTATATGTTCCGCGTTTATAAAAACGGTACATTGCTTCAGGATACGCTCAATGAAGTGTTTTTGCTGGATGATGAATATTTCAACGGGGTTTATTCAATGGGAGTGCCGGTGCAGTATCTGGTAGCAAGAAAGCAGGATGAAGTGCCAAAACCTGGCGACAGGATTACTCTGGAAATTGCCAATATCACAAAAGAGTATTTTTTCTTTATTGACCAGGTAATTGATATGAGCAGGGGATCGGGGCCTTTCAGCGGCCAGCCGGCCAATGTTTCAACAAATCTTACCAACGGGGCGATGGGTTTTTTTGCTACCTACCCTGTAAGAAGGGTTTCCAGAATATATAATCCGTAAATCCTTTTTACATCTGCGGGGTTAAACCAGCCGCCGGGTTTTTGTCTGATGGGTAATGCGCAGGTTCCGGTGGTCGGAATTTTCCATTAAAACAATGCCTGGTTTTTTACCCGGTTCAAATGAACCAAGCAGGGATTCCATACCAAGGGCTCTGGCCCCGTTATAACAGGCCCATGTGAGGAGTTCCTGCAGGGATATTTCCGGAAAGAATACCGAGAGGGTTTTGAGTTCATCCAGTATGGAAATCCGGTTGTTTGACGCAGGGCTGTCGGTCCCGATGCAGATGGTACAGTTTTTTTTGCGAAGAAGGTCTACCGGAGGCAGGCTGTTTTCAATATAGAGGTTGGCATTGGGACAGAGAACCCAAAACAACTGCTTGTGCAATGACAGGGCAAAATCAATATCCTGTGCGTTTGTAAAGGTATTGTGAACCAGCAGAACACGTGTCACTTCCGTCAGCAGGGGAAGAAAGGCCTGGAGGGAACCTGTTTTCCCGAGAAAGCCTTCTTCGGTCCGTACATGGAGTTTTTTCAATGTATTTGCCAGATCTCCTTTCCCTGAGCGGAAGAATTCATTTTCCGAAGCGGTTTCCTGGTTATGAATGCTCAGAGGGAAACCTTTTTCAGCGGCAAAGGAAGCTATCAGTGAAAAGAGTTTTACTGATACGGTATATGGGGCATGGGGAGTAACCGACACGGAAGAAAACTCCGGAAAACCTGATGGATAATTTGTGAGCCTGTGAAAGATCTCCATTCCTTTTTCCCATACATTTACACGGGAAGCGGGCAGGTCGAGGAGTTCAATAAAATGATACAGCCGGAGTGGGAGATTGTTTTTTTTTGGTATACCGGCCTCTGTGGTAAGAATATTTCCTGCCGCAGAAACTCCTTCCCGGTACATTTCCAGGATGGTTTTGTCAATTGCTGATGCAATTTCCTCTTCCGGGAGCACAGGGAGGGTGGCCATTCTTGCCAGGAAACGGGGAAGACCGCTGTGCATGGGTATCATTTTGCGGCACCAGGAAAACTCCAGATGGGTGTGGGTATTAACAAAACCCGGAACAAGAAATCCGTTATAAAATTCAGTGGAAGCTTTCTCGAATTTTTGCGACGGGAGTGATCCTACCGACAGGATGGTTCCCTGTTCATCCACTTCTACTACCCCGTTTTTAAAAGGGGGTGAAGTAACCGGGAAAACCCATGTAGCTCCGATCCGGCGAATGGGCATATTACTGTTTTTTATTTGTCGGTGCGGCCGGTTTGAAAAGAAGTTTTATATCCTGTATTTCGCAGTGTTTGCTCCATTCTCCGGGAAAGGGGTCAGAATGAATAATATATCCGCGTATCCGGGTAAAAAGTGTATCCGTGAGATCGGAAGAAATCATGTAGTTTTCCCATTTTTCGGTGCGCAGGAAATGTTTGACAGGAAACATTCTGCGAAAGCCGGCAGGTGTTCCGTTGTCGTACCAGAACCAGACCATAGTACGGGGATTCATTGAACCGTCATCGTTGTACAGTTTTGCCCGGAAAAACAGGGTATAGGTTCCCGGACCTTTGACCGGCAGGTCAAATTCTATCATTTCACGGGAACCGTCAGCCGGGAATGACCAGTTTCTTTTACGGTCCCAGAGGTCTGTTCCTTCATCCGGAAGCATAGCCTTTTCTTCTTCCTGGTTCAGCCTGCCTTCTTCCTGGCTCAGGTTTCGCAATACACGTTCGTAAATCTTTTCAAACTTTTCAGGATTACCGGACAGTTCAGCCAGGGTGGAATCGAACAATTCTCTTGAATAATGGTATTTTTTGAGGATATAGTCTGAATAGGTAATGGAATCAACCGAACCGAACCTGCTTCGGATCATGGGAAGGTTCACCATGGCATCCGCCTTATGGATTTCGGTAAGAATTTTAACCATATCACGGTCGGGAATGAGGTGTTTGCTGCTGTTGTCCGAACAGGAAAACAGGAAAATAAAAAGTGCAAACGAAAATTTCCATTTCATGCGGCTAAAGGTAATGAGAAAAAGTAAAAAGAGGGAAATGGCTGAGACAGAAAAAAGTCAGAAGATATCCCGAAACTTTGTGTTTTGATATATACGATAAAAAAAAGTTGGCTGGTGTGACAGCCAGCCAACTTATATACGGCAAATTAAGTGCAGAACAAATATCAATTATAGCCCGGATTCTGCACAAGGGCTGTATTCTTATTCAGTTCGTCGCGCATAATTGGGAAGAAGTAAGCTTTATTGTCCCAGGCGCGGGCATCACCCGGAGTTTCAATCGGAGTATAAACGGGTGCACTCCAGGTAGTTCCGTCAGGTTTTCTGTAATTGGTAGGATTCTGATCGGTAACATACCTTACATCAATTCCGTGGGTTTGATGGTATGCCTGAGGACCAATGAGCCAGCGGCGTACATCCCAGAAACGGTGATCTTCGTAAGCGAGTTCGATACGGCGTTCATGGCGGTAACGCTCACGCAAAGCTGCTCCTGTTTCCGTAATGGGAGGCTGGCCGGCTCTTTTCCTTATCATATTAATATAGAGGCGGGCTTCATCTTCCATACCGGTTTCAATGCAGGCTTCGGCATAGTTCAGTAACACCTCGGCATAACGGATATGACGGAACGGAACATCCTGTTTAACATATTGCGGGTCAATTTCGGGATTGACAAATTTCCGGGTGTAATAATGGGTATAACTTCCGTTCCAGTTTTCGATAGGCCCTTCCCGTGTATCAACACCCGGGACAATCATATCACCGGAAGGATTGTAAACATGGCCTATTTGAATTCTGTCCCAGGGGTCAATAACCTGAACATCGGTTGGACGTTTTCTCCATTTGGCTCCTTCGTAAAGGACAGTTGCATAGAAGCGGGCTTCGCGGTTGGCATAGGGATCAGCTTTCATAGCCGGATCATTCCAGTCGAATTTTGATCCGTCTTTCATTTCATAGTCGTCAACCAGTTCACCCAGAGGGCAGTTATTTCCCCAGTTATGGTATCCGTTCGGGCCGCAATAGAGGGCAGGGTTATATCCATCCCAGTCTTCGTCAGTTTTTGGCGTGAAATACTGCAGGAGGATGTCTTCATTTTCATATCCATAGGAAATGAAGTAATCAGAGATGGTTTTTGCAATGGAATCGCCGGGATTGGGGTCTTCTTTATACAATCCGTAAATGCCGAGATCCATTACAGCCTTGGCGGCATTTCTTGCTGCTGTCCAGCGTGCCTGGCGGTCACCTGAAGGATATCCGAGGAGCTCAGGATGTGCGTACCCGGAAGCATAGGATGACATGTTGGCATGCAGATCGCTGGCTGCATACAGAAGGGTTCTTGCTTTCATCGCAAGGGCCGCCCCTTTGGTTGCCCGGCCTGCCTGAGCTGATGGATATGAAAGGGGCAGATACATGGCGGCTGAGTCAAACTGACTAACGATAAAATTGATACACTCTTCGTATGTATTGCGGGCAACTTCAAAATTATCGTTAAGGCCGTAAGGTTTTGTGATAATCGGAACTCCGCCATAAAGGGCAACCAGATAATGGTATGTATAACCTCTCAGGAAATAGACTTCGCCCATAAGCCGCTGACGGAAGCTTTCATCATCGAAAGGGGCGTCCTTAATTTTGGAAAAGAAAATATTGCAGGCCCTGACATTTGCATAAAGCGGAGCCCAGCGGTAATGCAGGGTATGAGGTGTTGCCCAGCTAACTTCCCATCCCATCAACCCGTCGGCGGTAATAAGGCTTTTGTTGAAATCGGTTACACCCCAGTCGGGAGTAAAGTTTGATTCATCAACGTAGTCGGAAAGCCGTTCAATAGAAAATGGGAAACCCAGAGCATTCCGGTACATTGTATTGACGAAGGTTTCTATCAGGGCAGGGTCTTTCCAGACGTCGGCATCTGAATAATCAGACAGTGGTTTCAGACTGAGAAAGTCTTTCTGGCAGGATACCATGACGCTGACAAATGCGATCAGTATCGTTATGTGAATTAGCTTTTTCATAGTTCTCGTGCTTAAAAGGTTAATGTCAGTCCAAGATTAACTATCCTCTGGAGCGGATAGGATGTTCCGGCGGTTACTTCCGGGTCGATCAGTTTCACTTTGTCAAGTGTCAGCAGATTGAATCCATTGGCATAGATGCGCAGGGACTGTATACCAAATCTGGTATTGATTTTTGCAGGAAGAGTATATCCGATTTCGAGGTTTTTCAACCGGATATAATCGGTTGGCCTGAGCCAGAAGGTATTAGCCTGGCTTCTCCAGTATTCGTTATCGCGGTTCCATGCGCGGGGATAGGTTGTACTTTGATGTTCGGGGGTCCAGCGGTTTTTGGCATATTCTTCATAGAAGTTGCCAATTTCACCGGACTCAGGGTTAATATAAACCACGGCGCCGGCTGCACCCTGGATCAGCATGGACAAATCCCAGTTTTTATATCCCAGGCTGGCAGAAAAACCTCCGACAAACCTTGGCAGGCTGCTTTTTTCATTCATTACGCGGTCAAGACCGTCTATAACTCCGTCGTCATTGACGTCCTTGAAAATAATGTCACCGGGTCGTGCACCTGCCCAGTGCGGATAGGCATCAACAGCTGCCTGGTCTTTGAATACGCCAATAGCTTCATAATATAAGGAAGAACCCATCGGGCGGCCGGTAGATTTCTGGTATTCGGGAATCCCCGGTGTTTCATCCCAGAAGACAATTTTGTTCTTGGCATAACTTCCGTTCAATGAAAGGGTATAACGGAAATCACCGGCAGAACCTCTGTAACCCAGAATGAATTCAAACCCCTTATTGGAAACTTTCCCTATGTTTTCAGGAGGAAGAGACATTCCTGCCGTTGACGGAACCGAAGCATTTCGTCTCCAGAGAATATTGGTGCGGAGGTTATAGAAATAATCGGCTTCCAGTGTCATATGGGTGTCCAGGAAGGTTGCATTGAATCCGATGTTGGACTGATTGGCCACTTCCCAGGTAACATTGGGGTTTGGAACGGCTCTTTCGTACAGAAGCTTGTTGTCGTTGCTCACGCCGAACACATAACTGCGGTTAGCAATGAATCCATATAGTGCCAGGTATTTGTATTCCTGAAGAGCGCCGTCATAATAAATGCGGTCGTTTCCTGTCTGACCCCATGAAGCCCGGAGTTTGAAATCGTCAAAGAAACTGATATTGTCTTTCCAGAAGCTTTCTTCGCTGATGCGCCATCCAAGAGATATTCCCGGGAAAAGACCGTATTGTTTTTCGAACATGTAGGAGCCGTCGTAACGGAGAACAAATTCAGCCAGATATTTCTGGGCATAGTCATAATTTATACGGCCGAAGTAGCTTCTGTGGGCACTTTGGGAAGCAGATCCGTCGTTTGACATATACTGGTCGGTGGCACCGGCAAATAACTGGTCAATCAGGCTGGTAACATAATTCTTGCGGAAAGCATTGAACCAGTTGAATATTCCTTTCTGGCTTTCGGTACCGGCCATCACCTTGAAATTGTTGTTTCCTGAAGAGAATTCATAGGTAGCAAACAGGTTATAGGTAATCTGCTGCCCATCTTCTGCCTGCTGTGTCAACTGAGGAGCATCCAGTCCTCTTTTCCCTTTGATGAGAACAGGAACACCATTTGCGTCATACGTTTTTCCATCCCATGAATAAAGATACCAGGGTGTTTCAAAGCGCTTCTGATACCGGAAAGCTTTATCGAAGGAGGCATTTCCCTGGACAGAAAGGCCTTTTACCCAGGGTATCCTGACATTCATTCTCAGGTTGCTTTCGAGGATGTACCGTTTATCGCGGTCATATCCGGTAGCATCGGTGGATGTAACAGCCGGATTATCGCCATACTCGATATCGGGGCCCGGCATACCGTTTGGCCAGAAGGCAGGCATCTGGGGTTTTCCGCGCATCAGCATACGGAAAATGGCTCCTGCACTGCGGGTTGGGAAATTCCGGTTTTCCTGCCGGCCTGATACATCGAACGATACGTCAATATTCTGGGAGATTTTTCCGTCGATATTGCTTCGGAAATCCTGCTGGGAATAGTAGGTTGCGCTATGATGGTAATAGCCGTCTTCAAACTTGTTGCCAAGCGAGATAAAATATTTCATGCTTTCGGTACCGCCTGAAATAGAAACGTTTTCATAATTCTGGTTTGACCAGGGTTTAAAAACGGTGTGAAACCAGTCGGTATTCGGATGTCCCCACGGGTCCTTGCCATTACGGAACAGGTCAATATCGTCCTGTGTGTAAACCTGGAACCGACCGTTGGCCGGAGATTTGTAATAAGCGATTTCGTTCAGCATGGTTGCATAGGTAGCAGCGTCGGCCATATCAGGGATGCGGGTAGGCTGGTTGAAACCACCGTTGACATTGATGGTTATTCTGGGTTTTCCTGTCTGACCTCTTTTGGTTGTGATCAGAATTACACCATTGGCGGCCTGGGTACCATAAATGGCGGCTGAAGCATCCTTCAGAACCGTAAAGCTTTCAATATCGGCCGGATCAAGGCGTTCCATATTACGGTGAGGGATACCGTCGATTACAATTAACGGGTCATTGTTTCCCAATGTATTGGCGCCCCGGATGCGGATAACAGCTCCGTCATAGCCCGGTTCCCCGCTCTGGGTTATGGCTACAAGCCCGGGAACCCTGCCAATCAATGTGTTGCTGAAGTTGGTAGAAGGAGACTGCTTGAGTTCATCTCCCTGTACCGAGCTGACAGAACCGGTAAGAGTGACCCGTTTTGTGGTACCGTAACCCACTACCACAACTTCATCGAGTTTTTGTACTTCCTGTTCCAGAGCCACCTCCAGAGTGTTTTTGCCGGCAACCGGTATCTCTGCCGTTACATAGCCGACGAAGGAGAACACCAGTACTGCATCCTGATTGGGCACGGAAATGGTAAATTTTCCGTTGATATCGGATGTAGTGCCAATGGTGGTCCCTTTAATGACAATGTTTACTCCCGGGAGGGGTTCTCCGCTGGAAGCGTCAGTGACTTTCCCTGTGATCACATTCTGCTGCGCGCTTTCGCGGGGAGCAATAACAATCAGGTTGTTTTCAAGCACCCTGTACATGAGGTTCGTACCTGCTGTCAGGTTATTCAGAATGTCACCCACACTCATATCATCGACATTCATTTCCACTTTTTTATTAAGGTCAAGGAATCCGTCGTTGTAAAAGAAACGGATGTCGCTTTGGGATTCAATTTGTTTCAGGACATCCCTGACCGTTTTATTGTGCGCATCAAACGTAAACTTACTTCCCTGGGAAAAAACACTGGTAGCTGTTACGTTAAACGTGAACACGCAGATCAGTAACATTGAAATCCTCATGATTAGAAATATTTTGTTCAGAATACCCGGATAAGAACCCGGGAATGAATCTTTTATTTTCATACTTTTGTAAATGAATTGGTTAAACATTAATGGATGGCATACCCTGCCCGGTATGCCGACATTAAGGCCATTATGAACCGGCATTTCGCCTTGCGAGGTGTCGGTTCTGTTTTTAGGGTGCTTTTGTCATGGGGTGGTTAGTTTTAGGTTAGACATAAAAACAGGTTTATTGGGTATTTTGGCTATTGCTCATCAAAGTGCGGAAGTGGGTTAGACGCTCTTGGTCGGCATAAATCCGTGCTTCTCCCGGTGCAAGGTCGTATTTTATGGGTGCAGTCAGCTGGAGAATTTTCAGCACCTGTTCAAAGGTTTCATTCTGAATGATGCCGGTAAAAGTAAAATTTCTGAGCTCCTGCGCATCAAACGAAATTTTAACATTATATCTTCTTTCCAGACTGACAATAAGGTCATTCAGCGATTCTTTTTCAATGACCCATCGTTTGTCTTTCCATGAAATATAGGGAAGCGGGTTGATTTGTTCATTCAGGCGGATGCTTTTGTAAACCGGAGGAATCAGTTTTTGCTGGTTTGCTGCATCGTCTTTTTCGTTACCGGGTTTTTCTTCCCTTTGAACGGGCAAAGGATCTTTTTCAATTACAACATTTTGATTGGGTGCCAGAATGTAGGCAAACTTCTTTTTATCCGGTTTTGTTCCTTCCACTTTAATTTTTCCTTCCACCAGGGTAGCTGTAATTGTTCGATCGTCAGGATATGCTTTCACGTTAAATGATGTTCCGAAGGCTGTAATACTGATTCCGGAAGTTTTTACAATAAAAGGTTTATTTTTATTGGTAACCACCTGAAAAAACGCTTCACCGCATAATTTTACCTCACGGGAATTCAGATTATAGTCGGGGGCATATTCCAGAATGCTTCCTGCATTGAGCCATACCCTGGTACCGTCGGTCAGTGTTATTTCCGAACGGGTACCATTTGGCACATTTACAGTAAAATGCAAAGGTTGATCTTTTGGCATCATCTCACTGTGTTTTGACAGGAAGAGGAAGACAGAGCCGATCAAAAGAACAATTACAGCAGCGGCGCCGGTGAGCAATATCCGGATTGTGCGTTTGCTTCCTGAAAGAGAATGCATCAGAGAGGAAATGTTACGGGCGGATGGTTGGATTCGGTTTTTCAGTTTGTCCCATTGAGATTCCAGAATTCCGGGATCGGGAGGCTGAGCCAACGCCGCCACCTGCCATGCCTGCTGAGCTTCTGCAAACAGCCGGCGGTATTCCGCATTGTTTCTGACAGAAACAAGGAGAACATTTTCTTCTTCATCTGAAAGAGAACCTGCGAGATATCCTCCTATCAGTTCCTTGATTCTTTCAATATCATTTTCGTTGTTTTCCATGGTTCTTCTCAGCATATAATAAGACAATAAACGGTTCCTGAAAGTCTACAATCAACTAAAAAAAACTTTTGAGAAAATTACTCATGCCTCTTTATGCGTGCGGAAAGCTTTTCCAGTGCCCTGGCAAGCTGTGTTTTCACAGTGCTTTCCGAAATTTTAAGGTAGGCGGCAATTTCCTTAATCTTCATCTGTTTAAACCGGCTCAGGTAAAATACTTCACGGCACTGCGAAGGAAGGCTGTCAACGGCATGAAGGATTTCTTTTTCCATTTCTTTACCTTCAAGATTTTCCACTATGGAATTTCCTTTGTCAGTCAGCTCCGTCTGAACCAGGTCATACAGATCGAGGTTCACTTTGCTTCCTCTGGTTTTTTGTTGCCTGAGCAGGTTTAGGCACCTGTTATGGATGCTTTTGACAAGGTATGATTTCAGGGAGAAGTCAATCTGTATGGTGGTACGGTGATTCCAAAGATCGCTGAACAGGTCCATGGCCACTTCTTCGGCATCTTCCTTTACGAGCAGAATGCCATATGCATAGCTGAGAAGCAAAGGGTAATAGGTATCAAAAAGAATCCGGAAAGCATGCAGGTCCCCTTCTTGTATTTTCTCCCATAATTGTTTTTCAAGAGGACTCATATGAAATTAATGAAAATCTTTTGTTAAATTGATCTGAATTTTTCGAAAAAACAAACTCAACATTTCAACCGTGAAGATAAAAACAAACCGGTATTTTTTTATCTCTCTTGTTGCAATTGAATGCCTTCTGGTGATCGGATATGTTTTCGATTTTTTCTACGGGAATCCGGAAGGGTACCTGCACAAGCTGTTATGTATTGAGGATGAAAATACCATCCAGTCGTGGTTTTCATCCCTTCAGCTGTTTGTTGTCAGCTGGTATTTATTCGGGCTGGCTTTCACATTCGGAAACATCAGCAGCCGGAAATTCTGGGCACTTTTTCTTCTGGCGGCAGGTTTTCTTTTCCTGTCGGCCGATGAGATCATTATGGTGCACGAGACGATTGGTTATGCCATTATGCCGAACGATGTGAGGGCCGGTTCGCGATGGTGGTATTCCGGCATATGGGGATTTATTCTGGGGCCTATATTGTTCGGTTTCCTGGTTTACCTGTTCTGGTCTTTACGGGATTTGTTCAGGGGGAACATGCATCTTTTGTGGAGAAGCCTGGCAGGGGTGGTCATTTTCACAGGCTCTGCCACGGTTATGGATGAACTGGCCAATTTATTTCCTTATAAGAGCAACGGCCAGTTTGTTCAAACGATTCTGGAGGAAGGAGGAGAAATGCTGGGTGTGAGCCTTATACTATGGGCCTTGATGGATCTCTGCGTTAAAAAGAAAATTCCCCTCTTCCCGGTGGGGAAAGGGGAATATGAAGAAGAAAAAGGTATTACAGAATAAGGGTTATGCCGAATTTGCCTCCGGCTGTTGTACTTCCTCCGCCCAGTTCCAGATTCAGCCCGAAATTTTTATTAAGGAAATATCTTCCACCGATCTGGCCGCCCAGACCAACTCCTGTGGCATGGGTACCCGGATAATCCGCAGGAGAGGACCATATATAGAAACCAAGGGTCAGACCGGCATAAAAATCCCACTGGCTGGGAATGTCAAGAAGGGTATTAAAATGGTAATTGCCATTTCCGGCGATTCCAATAATGGAATTAGTATAGTTCACATGATTAATGCGTTCGACATATGACCGGAAAGAACCTTCCAGGCCAACAGTTATATCTCTGTGTACGCCCACATCAAAACCGGCATAAACCGGAAGTCCCCATCCGGAAAGACCGATTCCCAGATTAACCTGTTTGCCTCCTACCGGCATAGGGCATTGTGCCGAAAGGCTTGCCGTTGCCAGGGTTATTACGAAAACCAGAATCAGAATCCGCTTCATATTATAAAGTTTTAAAAGAATGAATCAACAGGGGGCGAAGATAATACAAATCCTTTGTTTTTTTATGTTGTGTTCCGGCTTCGAATTTTGTATTGTGTTTCGTGCTTTGTTTCGGTTTTGTCAGCACATTCTGACGATTTTGGGGCGAAAAATGGCGAGAATATCCACCAGTTCGGCCTGGAGCGACATCACTTCGCCTATATCTTTATACGCCGTAGGGGCTTCGTCAGTGTCACCGCCGATTAACTCCACACCATGTTGTTGAAGCATTTCGTAAAGTTCTTTTTTGGTAATCTGGCTTCTGGCCTGGGTTCGCGAGATGCGGCGCCCGGCCCCATGGGATGAGGAATGAAGGGATAGGGGATTTCCTCGCCCTCGGACAAGATACCCGGGAGCAATCATCGTTCCCGGAATAACTCCTGTATCATTTTTTGCGGCGGGTGTAGCACCTTTCCGGTGGATAATCACTTCGCGTCCGCTGACAGGATCTTTTTCCTTCCAGGCGAAATTGTGATGGTTTTCGATGCGGAGAATCCATGGTTCGCCGAGTTCTTCTGCAATTCGCCGGTGGATCAATTCATGATTGGCGGCTGCATAATCACCGGCCAGGGTCATGGCTTTCCAGTACTCCTGACCTTCGGCACTCCGGAGATCAAGCCAGGAAAGATTGCCTGCTTCGCCCGTAAGTCCGCATTTTTCTCTGGCAATTCGCGTATAATACCGGGCGATTTCGGCTCCCAGGTTCCTTGAACCCGAATGGGAAAGTATGCCGACATAAAGGCCTGGCGGAACCGGAAGCTGTGACGGGTCGGGAACCTCCACGATCCCAATGTCAACAAAATGGTTCCCGTGGCCGGAAGTACCCAGCTGTTCATACGCCTTGTCTTTCATCTTTTTCAGCAGGGGAATTTCCCTGAATTCTTCCCTGTCCATCACCGGATGTTCCTTGTGCCCTTTAAAGTAATCATCGCCAAAAAAGGTATTCCTGATGAGAATCTTCTTAAAATAGTCCTGAGCTTCCGAAAGTTTTTCCGGAGGAATAGCAAAGACGGAAAGGCAAACCCGGCAGCCGATATCCATTCCCACTCCGAACGGAATCACTGCATTTTCGGTTGCCAGTACCCCTCCGATAGGTAATCCATAGCCTGTATGGGCATCGGGCATCAGGGCGCCCGATACAGCGACCGGCAGGCGCACGGCAAGCTCCATTTGCTGAATGGCCTTCGGATCTATATATTCTTTTCCAAAAATGGTATAAGGTACAGGTTCTTCTCTGAGTTTTTGCGGACGTTCCGGAGCCTTCTTCGCGGCAGGAAAAAGAACCTCTGAAAGCAGGGGATGCTGTTCACGCAGAGAAGGAAAGGCGGTTAATTCCCTTAAGAGTTCAAGTGCTTCCGGCTTCCGGAGCCCGGGGTAATGCTTTTGCAGAATTTTATTAATGAGGGAAGCATCAGCATTCCCTATTCCTGCTTTCTTCAACTCCCTGGCTTTCAACTGAACTTTTTTCATCCGGACTAAATTGATCTTAAATTTCGGATGGAACCCACATGTTTTATAAAATTCCATTTAAAGGTGTTGTGTTTGCAAAACATATGGTTTCATCGCGCCGTTTTACCCATGCTAAGATAATCAAAACAGGCCTTTTATCCTGAATCCTTTATCAGGAAACGGAAGAAACCCCTGACGGAAGTTCGCATGCACTTACTCGTACCGCAGAGCTTCAGCCGGATTGCGTAAAGCGGCCCTGTAAGTTTGCCACAGAATGGTGACGACAGAAATAAGGATTACCAGAAAGGTGGTTAATATAAAAACCAGCGGGTTCAGATGGATACGATAGGCAAAATCGGTAAGCCAGTTTTTCAGGTAGAACCATGCCAGAGGCCAGGCAATAAGGGATGCGATGGCAATCAGGGTCATGGTTTCCGAAGAGAGAAGAAGCACGATCGACCAGGGGTCACTGCCCATGATTTTTCTGACGCCTATTTCTTTTGTCCGCCGTGCAATTGAATAGGAAACAAGTCCCAGCAGGCCGAGGCAGGCAATGCTGATGGCAAGAATAGTGAAAAACAGGGCAAGGTTTCCTGTGCGTTTCTCTTCCTGGTATTGCTTGTTCAGTTCATCATCGAGAAAGAAATACTGAAACGGTTCATTGCTGGTCAATTTGTTCCAGAGGTTTTCGATCTGCGAAATGGAGTTCTGCATATCAGCCGGTTTCAGCCGGATGGAGATATAACCCCAGTTCCAGTCCTTGGGGCGCATTATAAAGATGGAAGGCTTAATTTCGGAACGAAGGGATTCGATGTTGAAATCGTTCACAACACCAACAACCTGAAGAAATTTAAATGAACCCTCAAAGGCCGGCAGGATAAACCGTGTTTTGGAAATATCTTCAATACCGAACTGCCGTTTTGCCACTTCGTTAATAACTGCGGCAGAGGAATCAGTCGCAAAATCGGCCGAGAGATAACGGCCTTCCACCAGTTTGAGCTGGTAGGTTTCGGCAAATTTATCGTCTGTCCAGAAGGTCTGCATGAGGTAGGTCTTGTTGGCTTCCTTTCCTTCCATACCATACCCGTTGTAATTGTTCAGCCGGCCGGGAATAGCGGTGCTGACACAAACGTTCGTTACACCGGGAAATTTCTTTACCTCTTCGATGAAAACTTTATTATTTTCCCGAAGGGAACCACCCCGTTCGATTACCAGCAGGTTTTCCCTGTTAAAGCCAAGATCTTTGGTTTGCAGGTATTTTAACTGCTGATAGATAACAACCGTTCCGCACAAAATAGCAACGGAAATAACAAACTGAAGAGTAACCAGGATTCTGCGCAGAGAGGAATTGCCCTTTCCCTGCGAAAAACCACTTTTTAACACTTTGACCGGAGAGTAGGTTGAAAGAAGAAAGGAAGGGTATATACCGGCCAGAATTCCGATTACTACCGCGGCGGTAAGCAGGACAGCCCACATGAGGGAGCCTCCGAAAAGGTTCAGGCTGATGGAGAGGTTCATGGTATTATTAAACCATGGAGTGACCAGATCCACAAGGATAACGGCAAGAATGAGGGCCAGGAAAGTAATAATTACCGATTCGGTAAGAAACTGAAAAATCAAGGTTTTGCGGTCAGAACCTGCCACCTTTCTGATGCCGACTTCCCTTGCTCTTGTGGCCGACCGGGCCGTGGCCATGTTCATGTAGTTGATGCATGCCATGATGATGATAAAGGCGGCAATGAAGGAAAAAATAATCAGGTACCGTTTGTTCACCGCAGGAACAATTCCGCCCTGCACCGAATTATCAAGGTGTACATCAAGCAGCGGTTGCAATTTGTAACCGTACTGATTGCCTGCACTGAGCCAATCTTCCAGTTCGATTCCCATCATGGATTTTATTTCGTTTCCGATATATTTTTTCAGCATGTCGGGAATTTTATCTTCCAGCTGTTGCGCAGGAAAGCCGTCTTGCAGCTGGACATAGGTATAAAAGCTGTTGCTGATCCACTTTGTGAGGTCATAGTATTTAATTGACCTGAAGGTGACTATCATATTGAAACGGAACTGGGAGTTGACCGGTGGGTCCTGGGCAACGCCGGTAATCCGGTACCAGGTAGTATCGGTTTCGAACCGGATCAGCTTTCCAACGGGGTCGGCGTCGCCAAACATCCTGGAGGCGGTGGTTTTGGTAAGAACTACTGTATTGGGTTCCGTGAGAACTTTTTTGGGGTCACCTTTCAGCAGCGGGAAAGTGAACATGGTAAAAAAGCCCGAATCGGCATACAGGATGTTGTTTTCCAGAAAGCTTTTGTCATCAATTTTTATAAGGGTATTGCCGGTTTCCTGAATTCGCACGGCGTCCACAACTTCAGGAAAATCTTTTTTAAGGGTTGGGCCCAGAGGTGCACAGGTCCATGCACCGCGCAGGCGGTCTTCCCCAATCTTTGCGTCAAGATACAGTCGGTAGATATTGTCTGCATTGGTATGAAAGGTATCATAATGTTTTTCTCCCAGAACGTAGAGCAGGATCAGGATGGCACTGCCCAGCCCAATGGCAAGGCCGGTGATGTTAATGAAAGTATATCCTTTCTGCCTCCATAAAACACGCAGGGCAACCTTGAAGAAACTGGTAAACATAAGCGGCTTATTATGTGTTCAACAAAGCCTTGAAACAAATTATATACCAATGCAAGCAATACAATAATCTACAAATAGTTAAGCTAAAATCAATTGCTCTGGTCGGTGATTAAAATGTCCGCTTTCGTACAACCGGATGTACGAAATCAGACAGGCCCGGGTTTATTCTTCCTGATTTTCGGGCTGGTAGCCGGTATCTTCTTCCGTGCCCGAGGCAGAAGCCGCCTGAACGGCAAGCTGGTCGCAGCGGGTATTTTCAGGATGGTCGTTATGCCCTTTCAGCCAGTGGAATTTTACCTGATGCCGTCGGTAGAGTTCAAGAAACTGTTTCCACAGGTCGGCATTTTTCTTTTTGGCAAAGTTCTTTTTTTCCCACGCAAATACCCAGCCTTTTTCCACGGCGTCTACCACATATCGTGAATCGCTGTAGATGTCGACAACAGTTCCGGGAAATTTAAGCATTTTCAGGGCTTCGATAACAGCCATAAGTTCCATCCGGTTGTTGGTGGTAAGCCGGAACCCGCGGGCCACTTCCTTGCGGTGATTGCCGGAGACAAGGATAATACCGTATCCTCCGGGGCCGGGATTTCCTTTAGCAGCGCCGTCGGTGTAAATGGTTACGTGATGCGGCATGGCCGGAATCTATTCAACAATCTGCATTTCATTCAGCAAATGCGAGGCTCCGGCAAACTTGTCAATAATGAAAAGTACATACCGGATATCGACACAGATGGTTTTCTGTTTTTCAGGGTCATACTGGATGTCGCCGGTCATTCCTTCCCAGTTTCCGTCAAATGCAATGCCTACCAGTTCTCCGTTTGCGTTCATAACCGGACTGCCTGAATTTCCTCCTGTGATGTCGTTGTTGGTAATAAAGCACACCGGCATTTCCCCGTTTTCTCCGTAGCGGCCATAATCCTTGTTTCTGAACAGTTCTTTCAGTTTGGGTTCCACTGTAAAATCAAGGCTTCCCGGATCCTCTTTTTCGATCACACCTGCCAGGGTGGTTTTGTAATCGTAAAACACCGCGTCCATGGGCTTATAATCTCCCACGGTACCATAAGTAAGCCGCATGGTGCTGTTGGCATCGGGGTAAAATACCCTGTCGTTCTGCATTTCCATCAGGCCGGCCAGAAAAAGTCTTTGCCCGCGATCAAGGTTTGCATTGAAACGCGACATCATGGCATCAATTTCAAAGTATTTCGAAAGAAATGATTTCAGCAGAACGATTACCGGGTCTTTGTCCAGTTTGTTCAGATCCGGTTTGCTGAGAAAATTAAGAAACAGATCTTCTTTTACAAAAATGGATTTCGAATACAGGTAATCGACATACCGGTTAAAATCTCCCTTGTATTTTTTCTGAATGGTGCTGAAAATATCGGGATGAAATTCCTGGGCGACGTTATCGTAAAAGAGTTTCAGCATGGCCGCGGCTGTCTTTTTATCGGTTTCCAGGTTATAGTCTTTATAGAATTTATGGGCATTCTTTTTGATTTCGTCGGCATAGGCTTTAGCACGTGCGGCGCTGTCTTTTCCAAACCGCAGGGCCATATAGAGTTTATCGATAACCAGCGAATATTCGAGGACTTCAATACCGTTGTAGAGGGCTTCCATCAGGTATTGCGAAGCCTGAACGTATTCTTTTCTCCCGTCGTATGCATCGCGGATCAGCTGGAGGGCGTTGCCGTATCGGGCTTTTCTTTCCGGATTGGCCGCAACCCAGTCAGAAAAATTTTTTTCCAGTGCCTGCCTTTCTCCGATGAGGGGCAGAAGCCTGAACCCTCTCTGCTGCCCGATGGAATATTTGTAGTAGTTGCTGGAAGTAGCGTATTTGTCGGCATACTGGAGCCTGATTTTCGGGTCAGCGTTCATATCGCGCTGCCAGATATCGAGTTTCATACCTCGCACTTTGATGCGGATGGGATTGTTAATCTGCTGGGTTTCCAGTATTCCCCATGAAGGGAGGTACCGGTCGGTTCTTCCGGGATACCCCATGATCATGGTATAATCTCCTTTGTGTACCCCTTTGATGGATACGGGCAGGAATTTTTTGGGTTTCAGGGGAACGTTGTTGGGTGAATATTCAGCCGGAGAGCCATCGGGCGCGCAGTAAACCCTGAACAGGGAAAAATCGCCTGTGTGCCTGGGCCACATCCAGTTATCGGTATCGCCCCCGAATTTACCTATGGAGGAGGGAGGGGCTCCGACCAGCCGGACATCCTTATATGTTTGGTAAACAAGAAGATAGAACTTATTCCCTTCGAAAAACGATTCCACTTTTGCCTCGTATTTGTTGATGCTGTCGGTAGCTTCTTTGGTAATCTTATCGCTGATTTCTTTAATTTTTTTGCTGCGTTCATCTTCAGTCATGTCGTAGGTGAGGCCTGAAAGGATGCGGTCGCTTACATCTTCCATCCGGATAAGAAAGGTAACGGTTTTTCCGGGATTGGGAAGTTCCTGGTCGCGGGTCATAGCCCAGAAGCCGTTGGTCAGGTAATCGTGTTCGAGGGTGCTGTGCGCCTGTATTTCGCTGAAACCGCAATGGTGGTTGGTGAGCAGAAGCCCTTCGGCCGAAATAAACTCAGCCGTACACATGCCATGGTCCAGAGCAACCACAGCATCTTTCAGCGAGGAGTGATTGATGCTGTAAATGTCTTCGGCCGTAAGCCTGAGGCCAAGCTGCTGCATTTTGGTGATATTCAGCCTTTCAACCAGCGGAAGAAGCCACATGCCTTCGTCGGCAAAAAGCCGGAATGAGAAAGAAATGACGAGCGCCAGTAACAGGAACAGTTTTTTCATATTACACGTTTAAAAGGTTATTGTTTTGCACATCTGTAAGGAAACTTCCGTTGGTCTGCCGGGTGGTCACGTCAGGTCAACAGGGCATTTTTCCAACACCAAACTTTGGTTTCAAAACTAATGATTTTTTTTATGTGAATAGTTCTTTCTGAACCGGATGCAAAAAAGATCTCCTGTGATGGGGCGAGGGGCCGCTGAGGGTGAGTGCCTGGCGGTGGAACAGGGTAGGGTACCCTTTGTTTTTGTTCCATCCGTACTGGGGAAACTCATCATGCAGTTGCACCATATAGTCGTCGCGGAAGGTTTTGGCAAGTACCGATGCGGCGGCAACGGGAGCCAGGAGGTCATCTCCCTTGACAATGCAGTGGTAAGGGATGTCTTTGTAAGGTACAAAGCGGTTTCCGTCAATCAGCAGGAGGTCGGGCACGGGGGAAAGCTTCTCAATGGCTCTGTGCATGGCAAGGAAAGTTGCCCTGAGGATGTTGAACCGGTCGATTTCTGCGGGTGAGGCCATGCCTACGCCCCAGGCAAGGGCTTTGCTGAGAATGATTTCACGCAGTTCGTAGCGGAGGGATGGACTGAGTTTTTTTGAATCGCGCAGGCGGGGTTCCAGGAAATCGGGAGGAAGAATTACGGCCGCAGCGAAGACCGGTCCTGCGAGACATCCTCTGCCGGCCTCATCGCATCCGGCCTCAATGCACGAAGGGTTATAGTGCAGTTGCATCATAGTTGCTCCTGAGAACGTTTTCCATGCTTTGCCAGAGGAGGCCGGCCGTGCGGTCCCAGCTGAAAACATTGCGGCGCAGGCGTCCTTTTTCAATGAGGCTCTGACGGATATTGTCATCGTTACTGATGGTTTCCATAGCCCGTGCCACCGAAGCCGCATCGTTCGGATCAACGTACAGGGCAGCATCACCGGCCACTTCGGGCAACGAAGTTACCCGGGAAGCAATAACCGGAACATCGCAATGCATCGCTTCAAGCAGGGGGATTCCGAACCCTTCGAAGTGGGAAATGCATACCAGGGCAAGGGAGGAGGCCAGCAGCCGATGCAGGGTTTCTGTGGGCACCCTGCCGGTAAAAATCACATCCGTCCTGTATTGCATTTTTTTCCAGGTGTGGTGTATTTCCTTTTTCCCAAACCAGGCAGGACCTGCAAGAACCAGTTTGATGCCGGAAGGATTTTCCCTGCGGTAGAGTTCAAATGCCTTCAGGGCCGTGACAATGTTTTTTCTGGGGTGAAGCGAACCAACCATTATAAAATAAGGGCTTCCACCCGTAAACGTTCTGCGGACCCTCATTTGTTCGTCGGGAGGCAGCGGAACAAACCTTTCGGAAGCGCCGTTGTAACAAACGTCAATTTTGCTTTCCGGAATGGTGTAGGTACGGGAAATGTCGGTCCGGCTGTATTCCGAGACGGTGACAATGCGTGCGGCCTTTCTGGCAAAGCGCGGAAAAAAATGATGGTAAAAGGTGCGGGTAAGAAAAGGAAGATCCTGAGGGCGGTGTTCAAAGTTCAGATCGTGAATAACGGGTATGCAGGGCACAGAGCAGCGGAGCGGCAAAAACCCGTCGGGCGATAAAAAAAGGTGGGGCTTTATCCGTTGCATTGCCAGGGGTAAAGACCACTGAAACCATATGTGCCAGAGCACAGGGTGACGGGCAGGAGGAGGTATGACCAACGGTTTTACATTCGGACCAAAAAGAAATTCTTTCGAAAAGGGCCGGTCAAAAAGAAACCAGAACTCATGTTCCGGGTGTTTTGTCACAAGCCTTCTCAGGGTTTCGTAGGTGAAATTGCCGATTCCGTCCAGTTTCCCGGCCAGCAGCAAACGCGTATTCACGGCAATCCGGTAAGGCATTCTTTCGTACAGCATTAAATTTACCTGTAAAGTAACAAATTTTTAGGCAGGTAAGAAAAATAATTCCGGGGTATTCTTTGTTTAATTGCCGGAAAAATGATACATTCGATTTACTGAATAACCAACCGATTGTTCAACTAAAAAATGAAAAACATGATTCGTAAAATTTCTGTTGTTTTCTTTGCCTGCTTTTTTTCAGCCGGATTGCTCCAGGCACAGGAATATGCCACCGACAAGGGAGCAGGATTGTTTAATATTACGGGCAATTTTTCAAGCAGTGGCGGTTCTCTTTTTGAAGACAGCCATGGTCATTACAGCAATTCAGCAATTTTTGGCCTTGGTGCAAGCCGTTTTGTTGCACGGAATGTTTTTCTGGGTCTGGGATTCGGCTATGGCCGCCAGTCACAGGGTGATTGGTATTCCACAACATATGGCATAGGGCCTCACATTGGCCTGGCGGCCGGAGGACAAAAAAGCCAGGGTTTCCCCTTTATTTCTTTTGGAGTAAGGTATTATGGGGCCAATTTCAAAACAGACATCTGGTCAGGAAATACAGTTGAAGCAGTTGGCAGTGATATCTTCGGAGGGCTTGGCATTGTTATTCCCATAAGAAAATATGTAGGATTAACGTTCGAAGGCAATTATCATGCCCTGAGTTTGAAGGATCAGAATGATCACCATTACGGAGGGAAAATATTTATGCTGGGAATAGGCCTAATCGGTGTTTTTTATAAATAAAGCCGCATAGCCTCAGGCTTTCATTTTGTTACAGCGGGGTTTGCCCGGATGGGGGCGCAAAATGCCAACGCACTGCGCATTAGTTCGCTTCTCTCCTAATGCGCAATCCTGGCTTAAAAAAGTATGTATTAAAGAAAGTAAGGGAACCACATTTTTACAACGAATTATCAAATATCAGAAAGCATAAAATAGAGGGAACTTCTTTTCACTCCTTCGAAAACCATGGAAGCGTTTGAAAAAAAGTCAAATTCGAACGAGTCGTACCGGCCAAGTTTCTCCAACAAACATCTGTATATCAAATAAATAATCTTGTTTCTTGCAATGAAAAATTTAAAATGAAAAAATTTTTATTTACTTCACAATCTACAAAAAATCCGATTAATAGAGGTCAAACCCATAGGCAAAATTCACACCTGTCTGTCTTATCTTATGCTTTCCAAAAAGATACTTTAGATTTCCTTTAGAATTATTCAGTAACTTTGCTTCATGAAGGTCCTTATTGTTGAAGATGAAATTGAATTACTGACTGAGATAAGCAACTATCTCACCAAAGAAAATTACATCTGCGAATTGGCTGAAAATTTTTCCAAAGCATATGACAAAATTACTATTTACGAATATGATATTATTCTGTTAGATATTACTTTACCCGATGGTAATGGTCTTGATTTGCTAAAAACAATCAAAAAATACAATATCAAAGCAGGAATTATTATTCTTTCGGCAAAAAACTCATTAGATGATAAAATTATCGGCCTCGACCAGGGTGCGGATGATTATTTGACAAAACCTTTTCAGTTGTCAGAATTAAATTCGAGGATAAAAGCTTTGCTGCGAAGAAGAAACTTTTCTGGTTCTGATATTGTAACTTTTAACGAAATAACAATTAACACAGACAGTAAAATCGTCACAATCAATGATCAGCAACTTACGCTTACTAAAAAGGAGTATGATATACTACTGTTCTTTATAGTAAACCAAAACCGTGTTCTGACAAAGGAAGCAATTGCAGAACACTTATGGGAGGATACCATTGATCTGGCAGATAGTTTTGATTTTATTTATACACACCTGAATAATATCCGCAAAAAAATAAAACAGGCAGGTGGGAAAGATTATATCAGAACAATTTACGGGATGGGCTACAAACTTTCGGAGAAATGAAATTTTTGACGAAAATTAGCCGCAATTATTTGATACTTTTTACTACCATCCTGCTTACGGTAACGATTGCCGGATATTTTGTTCTGCATATTATCATCATGCGCGGGGCGAAAGAAAGACTACTGGGAAAAATGTATCTCATAGAGAAAGAGATCGCAAATACAGGAGAAATTCCAAACCTCTATCCGATTATTGAAATACAAAAGACCAGCGAGGCACCTGTTATCAAACCAACATTCAAAGAAGTGATCATACGGAATGAAATGGAGAACGAAGACGAAATCTTCCTGGAATATTCAAAAAAAATTAAAGTTAATGATTCATGGTATCTGGTAAAATTGCGTCAATCGTCTTTTGAAAATGAAGATTTGATTTTAATTTTAGCCCTTACCCTTTTCACGTTGCTTTCTTCAGCATTTATTATATCGTTCTTTATAACAAAAAGAATGAATAAAACAGTATGGGCCGATTTTGAACATAATCTTCATGAAATTGAAAGCTTCGGCTTGAGTCAAAATCAAAATATTTCACTTTTAGAAACAAGCATCGAAGAGTTTCAGCGACTGAATCAGGTAATCAATAATTTAACGCATAAATTGAAGTCGGATTATTTAATGCTGAAAGAGTTTACAGAAAATGTCTCGCATGAAATTCAAACCCCTCTTTCGATTGCTTTGCTTAATTTGGAGCAAATCCTTCAACAGGATTTGAAGGAAGAAACCTTTCAAAGAGTGGTTAAATCTATAAATGCTTTAAAACGGCTTTCTGCATTGAATCAAAGTCTTATTTTACTTGCAAAAATCGAAAACAAACAATTCATAACTGATAAAGAAATCTCTTTCAAAGAGCTTGTAAGCCGTAAGGAAAAGGAATTTTCCATTCTTTTTGAAGCAAAAAAACTGGATATAAAGTTGCTAATAGAGCAGGATTTTATAGTTGAAATGAATGAACAGCTTGCAGATATATTAATTAACAATTTATTTTCAAATGCCATTAATCATAATATCGTTGGCGGCGATATCAGAATATTTATGAACGCAAAAACTTTTGAAATATGTAACACCGGTGAAAATAACTTACTGACGGATGATACTATTTTCAATCGTTTTGTCAGTGGCAACCCGAAGTCATATGGACTGGGCCTGGCGATTGTTAAAAAAATTTGTGAGACCAGTAATCTGAATATTCGTTACCTGAAGAATGATTATCATTGTTTTATAATTAATTCAAAAATTTAAACCGTAAAAATTGAAAACCTATATTGTACAAATAGTATTGTTATGTTTACCCGGATTTATAGGCGCTCAACAACGGAACCTGGATTTTTACATCAGACAAGCCAAGGCATCAAGTCCACTGATTAACCAGGCGAACAACAACAATAAGATTGTCGGTCTTGACCTGGAACAAATCAGAAATATCCTTACAAAGCCTGAAATCAACGTAGAAGCCAGTGCCTTGTTAGCCCCTATTATTGCACATGACAATAATCGCAACCGTTTCCAACTGGTTTCGAATGGCGCAAACAGTTACTCCGGTTACGACATGGCATTGACCGATGGCGGACAGTATCAGTCGGTTATATCGCTCAGACAACCTTTGTTCACAGGTTCCCGTTTTGGAGCTTATTCTGAAATGGCCGACATTTCGCGACAGATAAATGAAAATCGTATTACGCTTACTGCGCACGAACTGGAAAGAATAATTAGTCAGCAATACCTTCTTTGCCTGAAAGCAAAAAGGACAGCTGAAACAAACCGGCAGCTTTTGCTGGTACTTGGCGAGCAAATGGACTTAATGCAAAAATTGGTTGAAAATGCTGTTTATACACAGTCAGATTTAATGTTGTTGCAGATTGAATATGATAATTTTAAACTGAATTACGAAAGTGCACAGTCGGATTACCTGACGAACCTGTTTGACCTGAACCTGCTCAGTGGAATTAAGGACACCGTTATTGTTGACCTTGAGGAAATTAAACCACAAATAAAAAATCCTCCAGTTACAGCTTCAGAATTTGTAAATTCTTACCGGCTCGACAGTCTTGGCATTATTGCTGAACAGAACATCAGCAACCTTAAATACAAACCACAGCTCAATTTTTTTGTCAATGCTGGTATGAATGCCGTTTACCTGCCGGCGTTCAACCGGTTTGGTTTCAGCACCGGACTTACCCTTGGCTGGAATATTTTTGATGGCTACCAGAGGAAACTGTTAAAGCAGAAAACGGAGATAACCCTTCAAACGATCGATTTTGAGAAGCAGCATTTTATCACCCAAAAGGAGATTAATGAAAATGCCATTCTGAAACAGATTGATTTGGTTGAAAAGCGAAAGGTTCTGGCCGACAGCCAGTTAAACGAATACGATAAACTTCTGAAGGTTTATCGGGCCAAACTGGCGCAAGGTGAAATTTCAGTAATTGATTATAAAACAATATTCAGAGACCTGGCCGAAAAAAAGCAGGAACGCGCTCTGCTCGACCTGGAAGAAAAGGCATTAATTATCTCATACAATTATTGGAATTACTAATAGGAACTTTATGAAATCAGCAGTACATTTTATTTTAATAACCTTTTTGCTCCGATTTTTTGTTTCGTGCAAAAGCAAAACCATAGATACGACAATAAATACCGATGCACCCAAGGTAGCGGTCAAAACAACAACTGTTACATATGGTGAAATTGATGATATCGTTAGTTTAAACGGCAAAACAGTATTTCTGAAAAAAGATGCTGTTATTTCATCCATCACCGGATACGTGAAAAAAGTGAATGTTCAGTATGGTGATGAGGTGCATAAAAATGATCTTCTTTTCGAAATTCAGACCAAAGAAAACAGAGCGTTGGAAAATTCAGGACTTGTTCAGGAACTTGCCTCATTAAAAAGCGGAATAGTAAGTATCCTTGCCCCATCTGATGGCATCATAAGCGACTTGAATGCCAATTCAACGGGAATGTTTGTTGCCGAAGGCGCCCAACTTTGCACCATTGTTGCCAATAAGGAAATAACAGTGCTGGTAAATGTTCCGTATCAATACAACAAATGGATCAAAATTAATAAAGCATGTAAGATTATATTGCCCGACAGCACCTTCCTCGATGGGAATATTGTTAAAATAATGCCTTTAATCAATGCAGTAACGCAAACGCAGGATGTTCTGATAAAAGTCCGGGATAACCGACAGGTACCTGAAAATTTGAATGTCATCGTTCAATTTGTCCGGTCAAACCATTCTAACGCCATGTTGATTCCCAAGGAAGCTCTGTTGACCAACGAAGCACAGCAGGCGTTTTGGGTGATGAAAATTCTGCACGACAGCCTTGCCATCAATGTACCTGTTAAAAAAGGATTTGAAAACAATCGGATGGTTGAAATCTTTTCCCCAGATATTTCGGTAAATGACACTTTAATAAGCGAAGGCGCTTACGGGTTGCCCGACAGCACCATAGTAAAAGTCGTAAAATAATATGGAGAAGATATTTGTCAGATTCAAAAGTCCGGTAGCAGTAATGCTGCTGATCATTTTAACAGGTGGTGCGTTATCATATAAAATGATGAAAACGTCCTTGCTCCCCAATGTAACTTTCCCAAAAATTAAGATTATTGCTGAAAACGGCGAACAGCCAGTTGACAAGATGATGGTAACGGTTACAAAACCGCTCGAAAATGCTATCAAACAAGTTGAAAACCTGAAACTGATCCGCAGTATAACCAGCATGGGAAGTTGCGAAATTTCAGCTTTCATGGATTGGGGCTCCGACATTGACCTTGATAAACAACAGGTTGAATCACGAATTAACCAGATTAAAAACTCTCTGCCACCTGATGTACAGATTACAGTTGAGAAAATGAACCCTTCCATCCTGCCAGTGATAGGATATTCGCTTCAATCGGATACCAAGAGCCAGATTGAGCTGAAACTGATTGCCGAATACACTGTAAAGCCGTATTTATCACGTGTGGATGGAGTTGCAGCTGTTCAGGTGATTGGAGGGAGGGAAAAGGAATATAGGATTATTCCTGATATTCAAAAACTTAAACTTTTAAAAATCAGTACACAGGATATTGCTTCGGCCATTCAGCAAACCGGTTTTATTAAATCGAACGGCTATACTATTGATTACAAGCGGCTTTACCTAACGGTAACCGATGCCACTATTTCCAGCAAAGAACAGCTTGAAAACCTGGTCCTGTTTAATGATGCCAATCGTCAGATTAAAATCTCGGATATAGGCCGGGTGGAAATTTCAGAAAAAAACGAATACGTGAAAATCAAAGCCGATGGACGCGATTTCCCTCTTGTAGCTATAGTGAAACAACCCAACAGCAACCTGATTGATGTGGTGACTCAGGTCTCTGAAAAAGCTGCTGAACTAAATCATCTTCTTCCCAAAGGTGTTATTCTGAAACAGTATTATAACCAGGCTGAATTTGTTAACAGCAGCATCAGAAGTATTATTGATGTGCTCTGGATCGGATTATTGCTCTCAATTGTTGTTGTCATCGTGTTTTTGCGATCGTATAAAGCAAGTTTGGTACTTCTTGTTACCATTCCGTTAACGTTGGCACTCACTTTTATTGTGTTGCATTCAATCGGGTCAGATTTTAACATTATGACCATCGGTGCTATCGCGGCAGCTATAGGTTTGATAAATGACGATGCCATCATTGTTTTGGAACAGATTCACCGTGCACACGAGGCAAATCCGCAGAAAAAATCAAATGAACTGGTCGGGAAAGCCGTTCAGTACCTGTTCCCTGCCATGGTAAGCTCGTCATTAAGTACCATTGTTATCCTTATTCCATTTGAATTGATGACAGGAATTGCCGGTGCTTATTTTAAAATTCTCACGGAAACAATGATCGTAACCCTGTTATGTTCGTTTTTTATTACCTGGATAGGATTGCCGGTTATATACCTGCTATTTTCCAATGATAAAAATTTTTCCGGGAAAAATCGTGCATTCCATGCTCCGGAATACAAATGGCTTGAAACTTTATATAAAAAACCGTATTTAATCGGCGTTTTCATTATACTATTGGTTATCAGTATTATATTCATTTTCCCGAGATTGCAGACAGGTTTCCTTCCCGACATGGACGAAGGTTCAATTGTGCTGGATTACAATAGTCCGGCAGGCACCTCCCTGGAGGAAACTGACCGGATGCTGAACGAAGTAGATAAAATCATCGAAGCAATTCCTGAAGTAAAAACTTATTCGCGGCGCACCGGAACGCAGATGGGCTTCTTTATTACCGAGCCAAACCGTGGTGATTACCTTATTGAGTTAAAGAAAAAAAGAAACCGGACTACAGTTGAGGTATCGGATGAAATACGGAAGAAAATAGAAAGTACATTACCTGCCCTAACTGTTGATTTTGGTCAGGTAATAGGTGATATGCTGGGCGATTTGATGAGTAGTGTGCAACCCATAGAAATAAAAATTTTCGGCAGCGACCATAACGAATTACTGAAATTGTCAAAACAAGCGGCAGACAGCATACGAACTGTCGCAGGCACTGCCGATGTATTTAATGGCATTGTAGTTGTCGGCCCGGTAATGAAAGTTTTGCCCAGAGAAGGAAAACTGAAACAATTCGGGCTCACCCCATCACAGCTTCAGGAACAAATCAGTGTTTATCTCGACGGATTAGTTGTGGGAACGGTACCGGAAAAAGAACAGTTAACAAACATCCGGATGATATTCCCGGTCAATAATAAAACTCCGCTTGATGCAGTAAAACAAGTTGAGATATGTACTTCCTCAGGCAATTATGTTCCATTATCCGATTTTGCTGATTTTACAGTTTTAAGTGGCGTTTCTGAAATTCAGCGCGAAAACCTCCAGTCCATGGGAGTAATTACTGCAAGGTTAAATAACAGGGACCTGGGAGGTGTGATGAAAGACATTCAACATAAAATGAAAAGCATAAGTTTGCCTCCATCTTACCAGATCGTTTATGGAGGTTCTTATGCTGAGCAACAAAATTCGTTTGCCGAATTACTGAAGATACTTATTGCAGGCGGCTTACTGGTTTTTGCTGTTGTTTTATTTATGTTCAAAAAACTGAAATATTCTCTTATCGTGCTATTTATAAGCGTGATGGGAATTGCAGGTAGTGTCATTGCCTTATATCTTACCCATACGCCTCTGAATGTGGGAAGCTACACCGGACTGATTATGATCATAGGAATTATTGGTGAAAACTCTATATTCACAATACAGCAGTATTTATCAGAATTGAAAAATGGAGGAAATAATGCACTTATACGCGCTGTTTCAGCTCGTTTACGGCCTAACCTGATGACGGCTTTAGGCGCTATAGTTGCACTTTTCCCCCTTGCATTGGGCATTGGTACCGGTGCACAAATGCATCAACCTTTAGCAATTGCGGTCATTGGAGGTTTCATTTTAGCATTACCATTGTTATTAATTGTATTGCCTGGCCTTTTGAAGTTGATAATTAGAAATAGCGCATCGGAAACACAAGAAGATTAAAATTCAATCTCTTAGATGAGAATCTCCTGTATCTTGTTTTTTTTATCAATTTCAATTTTTTCTCAGGCGCAAAATGATTCTGCGGGTAAATATAAAAGCAGGATATGGGAAAATCTATCCATACAGGGAATATATCAGAATGGATATGTATTTGCTACAAACAATTTCTTAAGGGGAACCAATATTGAAGCAACAAGAATCAATGCTTTTCAGACATTTTCCCTGAAATTTTCCAACCAGACAACAGGAGACAAACTTTGGCAACAATTATATAAATATCCCAATTGGGGGATTGGGGTTTACGTTGCCGATTTTTACAACCCGGAGGAAATAGGTTTCCCGATAGCTGTGTACGGATTCTTTAATGCCCCATTTAAAAGATGGGATAAGCTGTGTTTTAATTACGAACTTGGTTTTGGTGCCACTTTTAACTGGAAATCTTTTGATCCGGTTACCAATAAATATAATATTGCTATTGGTGCCGGGGAATCTTTTATTATTGATGCCGGGTTAAACCTGCAATACAATTTAACTGAGAGGATTGAACTTATTACAGGTTTTAGTCTTACTCATTTTTCCAATGGAGCACTTAAAAAACCAAATTTTGGAATAAATACTGTTGCTCCAAAGATTGGACTTAAATATAATTTTTATGAACCTCCCTCCCTTGTAAGGCGGAAGGTGCCAGAATTTCAGGGAGAAAATGAGTGGCTTGTTTCTGCCTACGGCGGCGCAAAGAATGTCATTTTTGATTCGGTTAGTATTGACATAATGGAAAAATATGAAGGAGTCTTTTTCCCGGTTTTTGGTATTTCATTCGGTTATAACAGGCATATTAGTTATAGGTCAAAAATCGGATTTGGAGTGACAGTTTCTTATGATGGTTCCGTCAATGCCCAGGTTGCAATTGAAAAAAACGAACTGGATCCTGTGGATGGTCCTCTTACAGACAAACTTCAGCTAAGTATCTATCCTTCCTATGAGCTCGTTGCAAATAAAGTATCATTGGTCCTGCAACCTGCGTTTTATCTATACCGAAAAAAAATAAAAAATGAATCGCCGAACTTTCATCAGAGAATTGGCCTTAAATACCAGATAACAGATAATATTTTTGTCGGAATAATTCTTCGTGATTACGCTTTTCACGTTTCCGACCATATAGAATGGACATTAGGGTATAGAATACTCAGTGATTGACACAGCTTGAAAATTCCTTTAGAATCGTAGTTTACATTTGCTTGTTTAAATTAACAATTTAAAACCAAGTACAATGAAAACAAAGCTTTTAATTATTTCAGCTGCTCTGCTGATGAGCATATTTAGTTACGGACAAACTGAAAAAAATGTCCCGTCCGTGGTCAAATCTTCTTTTACACAAAAATTCCCCAAAGCCACCAATGTGAAATGGGCTAAGGAAAATGACAAAGAGTGGGAAGCAGAATTTAAAATGGACGGTAGAAACTATTCGGCAAACTTTGACAATACCGGAGCCTGGATGGAAACAGAATACAAGATCAGCGCAAATGAGATCCCTGGCGCTGTAAAAACTGCGATTGCCAAAGAATTTGTGAGTTACAAAACTGACGCATCAGAAGTTTCTGAAACGGCCAAAGGGAAGGTGTATGAGTTTGTGCTCAGTAAAGGCGAGGAAAAAATGGAAGCTGTTTTTGATCCTAATGGAAAACTTATCAAAAAGCTGACAATTAAAGAAGAAAATGAGAAAGAAGAAAAATAGTTTTCGAAACCTCGTAAATAATTGATTTCTGGGCGCTTGTACCTGGTTAACGTTAAACGTTACCTTCAGCAAGCGCCCTTTCTTTAAAATTGCCTGCGGGTATAATGGCTCACCTTGCAGTTCCTTTTTCTTCATCCTACCCAACTTTTTTTTATTCTTCAAGCCCCCTGATTCATCAAACAGGATTATGGAAAGGAATCGATAATTTTAAGCCAATGAACAAAATAACTTGAGAGCAAACTCAAGGATGAACTTTTAACACACATTGCGAATGAGAATATTCGCATTTTGCCCAGAGGGCCTTTGCTGTAATTCCTGACATTACGGCATTCACAGCCAACCGGGCTCCCCTGTTTTAACTTGGCCTGAGCACAAGGTTTTCACGTTCATAAAAGAAATTTCTTTTTGGAAACATGTTTGGGTTTTTACCAGGATAATGCTGGTAAGTGGCAAAACCAAACGGAACGAAAAGTTTTTAAACGTCGCCAACCTGAAACCACACCTGCTCCGCATCCGATTTTTATGGAAACAAAGTTGTTCCGTCAGGTTGATAGACCCAGCGAAAGGTTACTTCTGCATATTGTCCGGTGAGGTTATCGGGAAGAAATTTTACGGAGGTAATCAGAATTTTGGCATACGTAGGAACAATTGATCGGTAGGTAATAACCTGATTGACGGCGATTGTATCCGATAAGGCTGCAAAGGACGTGGTTTTCACTTCAGAATATGCCGAAAAAAAAGCCAGGGCAGAAGAAGAATCTCCAAAGGTACCATTGGTATAGAATGCCTTATCGTTCTCGGGACTGGCAAGAAGTACTCCGGTAAGATTTCCCTGCGGGTCGGTGAGGGCCTGTGCAACCAGATCGATGCGCACGCTGCCGGAACCCGGATAAGGATGGTTTTTCCCTGTGCTAAAGGAAAACCCATACGTATAATAAGGCCCGGTACCGTAAAGTTTTGTCGAAATAACCGCCTCTCCTGATAGCTTAACTTTTTCTTCTTTCCGGCAGGTTGTTAAAAGCGACAGGATGATGCCTGACAGGATCAGAAGCAAGCTATTTTGCAAATATTTTTTCAGGAAAGGAAACATAAAAGGCTGTATTAAAAAGCTGCCATCAGCAGGTTGATGTCTTGAAAGGGCAGGGAGAAAAGGTCGGCAATGGTTTTGCTGGTAAGGATGCCGTTGAATATGTACACTCCGTTGCGGAAGCCTGTATTGAACTTGATGGCCTTTTCAATGCTTCCGGTTTCGCCTATTTCGAGGAGCAGGGGGAGAAATACGTTACTGAGTGCGATGGATGCCGTGCGGGCCACGCGCGAAGGCAGGTTAGGCACCGAATAATGGATTACGTTATGTTTAACATATACCGGATCAGATAGAGGCCTGCATTCGGAAGTTTCAATGCACCCACCCTGGTCAATGCTCACATCAATGATTACTGATCCGCGTTTCATGGTTCTGACCATGTCTTCGGTTATCAGAAAACGGGGTTTGTTTTCCCGTATATGCAGGGCGCCGATAAGCACATCGGCCGAGCGGAGCGATTTTTCGAGAACGTTGGGGTGGAAAATGGAAGTATAGACAGGGAAGCCGACGTTGGTCTGAAGCCGGCGAAGCCTGTGCACCGAATTGTCGAAAACTTTCACCAGCGCGCCCAGTCCGATGGCCGCACGGGTAGCATATTCAGCCACCGTACCGGAGCCAAGGATCACCACCTCGGTAGGGCTGATACCGGGAATACCGCCCAGCATCACTCCCTTGCCTCCGTGGGCTGTACTGAGCAGTTCGGCGGCAATATGAATGGCCGTTATTCCGGCAATGGAACTCATGGAGTTGACCACAGGATAGGTGTCGTGTTCGTCTTTAATACTCTCAAAGGCAATGGCTGTGACCTTTTTCTGCAGAAGGCCGGCGATGTACTCCTGTTGCTGTGATTGAATATGCAGGGAAGAAAGAACGGTTTGTTTCCCTTTCAGCAGCTGAATATCGTCTTTGTTCAGAGGAGCCACTTTCAAAACGATATCGGCCCGCAAAACCTGTTCGTGCGAAGTAAGGATGTAGGCTCCCCGTTCGCTGTAATCGGTATCGCTGTAATTGGCTGACCTGCCGGCATTCTGTTCCACCAGAATTTCATGGCCGTGGCCAACCAGTATTTCAACCGCCTCGGGGGTAAGAGGAACCCTGCTTTCGTTTTTGTCGGGTTCACAAGGAATGCCGATAACAAGCCTCTGGCGGCGCACCGCCGTATCGAGTTTTTCTTCCTGAGGCATCAACCCCTCACGGAGTAAGGGATTCTGAACCTGCGATGTCTGATTTTCAGCCATACCCGATAATTAATTGGATAAAGGTAATACAATTTCACGGATCTATTCCATACTGCCGGCCGTCTGAACCGTTACGGAACGTGTACCATCCGGATTGACCTGAATGAACACCTGAAGGAGTTCCTCAGGAAGCAGTTGGTCAATTCGTTCCGGCCATTCAATCAGGCAGATGTTTCCGCTGAAAAAATATTCTTCATAGCCAATATCGTAGGCTTCGGTAATGTCTTTGATCCTGTAGAAATCAAAATGATAGATGATGCGGCCGTTTTGTGTAAGGTATTCGTTGACAATGGCAAACGAAGGGCTGGTAACGGCACCGGAAACGCCGAGCTGTTTGCAGATTTCGGCAATCAGAGTGGTTTTTCCGGCTCCCAGCTCGCCATAAAAAGCAACAACGGGATATTGTTCCATGAGCGGCAACAGACGGCCTGCCACCAGGGGAACATCCTGCAGGGAATTCATGCCCAGATGAAGTGGTTTCATTTTGGTTGCAGGGTTATCAGAGGAATCAGCATTTCTTCCATTGATATACCTCCGTGCTGGAAGGTATTCCGGTAATAGTTGACAAAATAGTTATAATTGTTGGGATAGACAAGGAAGTCGTATCCGGTGGCAAAAATGTACGAAGAAGTCACTCCGGCCGCGGGAAGATGAGCCCTGGCAGGCTGGCGGATTTCAAACACTTCTTTGGGATTGTAGTTCAGATTGCGCCCTTGTTTATAACGCAAATTGACGCTGGTCTTTTTATCGCCGACAACTTTCACCGGATTGGCAACCCGCACGGAGCCGTGATCGGTGGTAATGACAAAGGTGACCGGATGAGCGGCCAGTGCTTTGATAAGATCGAAGAGATAGGAATGCTGAAACCACGAAAGGGTGAGCGACCGGTAAGCCGGTTCATCCACCGCCAGCTCGCGGATAACCTCCATTTCGGTACGGGCATGCGACAGCAGGTCAACAAAATTGTAAACAAGCACAACCAGGTCGTTCCGCAGCAGGGATGGAATGTCTTCGAGGAGTTTTCTGCCGGCTTTCAGGTTGTTGACCTTTTCGTAGAAGGTTTTTGCATTTTTCCCTGCCCGGCTTAACTGACGGCGCAGAAGTTCCTCCTCGTACTGGTTTTTCGATTCCTCTTCCTCTTCCGAAATCCACAAATCAGGAACCAGTTGCCCGATTTCCATCGGCATCAGGCCGGAAAAAAGGGCATTGCGTGCAAACTGTGTTGCCGTGGGCAGGATACTGCAATAGAGTTCATCGTTCACAACCGTAAGGTAGTCCTTTACCAGCTGGTAAATAACCTGCCACTGGTCAAGGCGGAGGTTGTCAATCACAATGAATACCACCTTCTCACCCTTATCGAGCAGGGGGAAAATGGTGTTTTTCATTACACTGGGCGAAAGAAGGGGCTTGGCGGCGTTTTTTTCGTCAAACCAGCCCAGGTAGTTCTGGCTGACATATTTTGCAAATTCGCGGTTGGCTTCGTTTTTCTGAAAGAGAAGGATTTCTTCCATTTCGGCGCCGGCCGAAGCTTCCAGTTCCAGTTCCCAGTAAACCAGTTTGCGGTAAATTTCGCACCAGTCATCGAAATTGCGGGCAGAATTTATCTGCAGGCTGATGTTGGAAAACTCGGCCTGGTAATCCCGTGTTGTTTTTTGTGATACCAGCTCACGGGTCTGGGTGTGTTTTTTTATTGACAGGAGAATCTGGTTGGGATTGACGGGTTTAATCAGGTAGTCGGCAATTTTTGAACCGATCGCCTGATCCATGATGTTTTCCTCTTCGCTTTTTGTAATCATCACAACCGGAACATCGGGCCGGAGGGTTTTTATACGGGAAAGGGTTTCCAGCCCGCTCAGTCCGGGCATGTTCTCATCAAGAAATATCAGATCGAATGCCCTTTCACTGACCTGGCTTATGGCATCATTGCCGTTGGTAACAGTAACCACTTCGTACCCCTTCTCCTGAAGAAAAAGAATATGGGGGCGCAGCAGGTCAATTTCGTCGTCAACCCATAGTATCAGTGTCTTTTTCATTGCAGGGGATAATGGTTTGTATAGAAACGCAGGTATCGTTCAGTGCTTGTATCTTTTTTGAGGGTAGCCAGGTTGGGTTCAGAAATGACAAACAAATAGGACGATTCGGCATTTACATCGCGGAAAATGCCAGGGTCTTTCAGAAGGTACCCAAGGTAAGCAAGGGCATCGGAGCTGTTGGAAAAGACGTTTACGGTAACAATCTGCTGGTTTTTTCCGAGGTTTTCGCCCTGCACGTTAAGGGTTAATTTCGGGAACTGATCGAGGTTGAAGTTGATGAGGTTAAAAATGAGCTGGTTCATGTTGGCTGTGGACGGAATCACAATGGCGGCATAGTGCTTTACTCCGGGGTTGTAGGCATAAATTTCGGCGGCGGTTTTTTCTTCGGCCTTTTCCTTTATCTCAGGATATTTGTTGTCCATGAAATCGAGCATGATACGGGCGTTGGAAGCGGGTTCTGAGGCCGGGAAGGCGGCAAGGATGGTGTTCAGGGTACTGCGGAGGGAATCGCGTTGATTGAGACGGGCAAAGGCAAGGGCTTTCAGGTAGAGATACCGGGCAGTAAGCGAAGTATCTTTTTCTTCGCGCAATGCCTGGGTTGCGAGTGCAATAACTTCCGGGAAATGTTCCTGCAGGTAGTTGGTGTACACTTCCTGATACCGTCGCAACGGTCTTTGCTGTTCTTCTCTCAGGTGCTCGATATATTCCGGATCAGTAAGTACGCGGGCATAATAGTTATCGGGGTACTTTGCCGTCAGCAGATTGCGGTACGCCATAGCATCCGTGGTCTTTCCGAGGCCGGAGAAAATGGAATACAGGTTATACAGGGCCTGGGGTTCATAGGAACTGCCGGGGAAGCGCCTGATGAGCTCCCGGAAGGATCCTGCCGCCAGAAGGGGTTCGTTGAGTTTTTCGAGGTACAGGGTTCCGGCATTGAACAAGGCTTCTTCGATACGCTTGCTGGAAATAGCCCTCAGGGAGTCGGTAAAGGGAATATCTTTCAGGTAAAATTCCCTTGATTTGTTGCTGAGGGCTTTTCCTGCCTCTTCCTGTGTGCCGTTGCGTCCCGCCTCTGCCAGGTTCGATTCGGCCATGCCGGTTGAAACCCCTTTGTTTAACCGCCTCCAGTTGTCTTCCAGTTTGCGGTTTCCCCATTTTCGCCTGAATTCCATTTCGCCCTGTGTACGTATATTGGTATTGTAGAAGTACCATTGTCCGGCCGCAGTAGGATCCTGAAGAACCTGCTGGCCGTAGCCGGTATTGATCTGGTCGGCCAGCATCTGCTCGGCCATTTTCTGCCGTTCCTCGGCTTCTTTCTGCACCACCGATTCGATGATTTTGTCGATGAATGCATTCAGATCCTCCTTGCTCATGTACGACAGGCGTTGCAGGCTGTCTTCGCGCTGAATTGTCTGGATGTTCCGGGCGAGCTGGATGAGGTTTTGTGCCCGGGCCATAATCTGGTCATAGTTTTTAAAGTTTCTGCGGTCAACAAACGAAGAGGCACTGTCGTAATAGGCAGCTGCAGAAATATAGTCGGGCCGGCTGAAGTAGAGGTCAGCTACAGCCAGGTAGGAAAGAGCCTTCTGGCGGTTGTTGGTGCCTGACACCCGGGCAGAACGGGCGTAAAAGGAAATTGCCTCGGCTGTATCTTTCTGCCGCAGGGCAAGGTTTCCAAGCGCATAATAAATCTGGTCGAGGTACTCTTTGTTCTTCTGGTCATTTGCCAGTTTCAGCAATTCCCTGCGGATGGCGCCGGCCGACCCGGTACCTTCCTTTACGTTCGAAGCCATGTAAATGCGGGCGTTGAAAGTTACCTCATAGGGAGGATTCATTTTCACAACACGGGCAAAGCACTGGTTGGCCTTTTCGGGGTTTCCCGTGAGTGTGTAAATCTGCCCCAGAATGAATGTCCAGCGATACCGGTCGGTTTTATTGCGGGCTTCTTTCAGGGCTTTCTCAAGCGGTTGTGCGGCCTGGACATATTGTTCACTGCGGAGATAATAATGTGCCAGTGTGGCCTGCAGGTCTCCGGCCAGGCGCCCCGGGAAGGCAGGTTCATTGGAAAGGGCATCCATCAGCTTCTTTGCTTCGGCCATTTCTCCGGTTTCTATATAAACACGGGCTAACCATACCAGCGCATCGAACCGGATTTCCTCCCCCTGGAACTGGTTGATCATGAAGCGGAAGGTTTCCTGGGCCAGCTTAAAATTCCTCTGGTAGAAATGCGATTTGCCGATCAAAAGATAGGCTTTTTCCACCCAGGGATTGTATTCATTCTTGTTGTAAAAGGCTTTTTCTTTTTCGCTGAGAACTTCGCGTTTCATCACAGGTTTTGCCTTGATGGAATGCAGGGCGATAACCTTGGAAGCCTTCTTTGATGCCCGGTCAAAATCGCCGGCGGCCGATCTGGCAAGGCTTTCGTCGTCCCAGGTAAAAACGGGGAGCACCTGGGTAAAATCATCTTTGTATCCTTTTCTGATTTTGCTGACGCCCTGTTTAAAGCTTTCATTCCCGTTGAAGTAGATATTGTAATGGGCTGTCAGCGCATGAAAATGGCGGCTCATCCATGTGTTCTTCTGAGTGGAACAGGAGGTGGAGAAAAGAAGGACTGCAAAAGCTGACAGGGCCAGGGCCTGTAGTTGGGTGCCGGATTGTTTTACCTGACGGGAATTCCTGAAAAACATCGTAAAGCTTGTAACAAATGCAAAAGTAATCGTTATCCTTCTAATTTCAATCAGCAGTGAGCGGCAGTAATAATAACCGATTTTGGCGGAATTTATTTTTCGGGCTGTACGGCAAAACTTTGTTTTTTGTCATTCGCTGAAGCCATTTTACGGGTTGCCCGCTTCCCGGGTGCCGGTATGTTTTTTTTGGGGCTCAGAATTTTATGTGGTGCTGAGGCAAAACCTGCTGGTAGGTAGCCGGCAATGCAGGAATTTAGGTTTTGCAACATTCCCTGGCAAATACGAATTCCCTGACAAAACAGGCATAGTGAACAAATTTTAACATTTTTTAACATTTAGAAGAAGAGACCTTAGCAGTGTGTAAGAAATTTCTGAAGCAAAGGATTTGCAAAGGTTACGACAAGCATTCCTTTTCGTTTGCAAAAATCCGTCATACTTTCTACCTTTATTTAGGTAACATCGTTCTTTGACAAATCCTGCATTTCACTCTTTCCGTATTTTCAGCTTCTGGCAAGATGATTATCTGCCTGGTGCCACCGGTCAAAGAACCGTTTGCCGGCTGCTGAACGATTTTTTTAATTTAAGCGGGTGAGGTCTCGCTGATAGCTGGAAGAGGTTTTTACGTATTCTATCCACAATACTGCATCTTGTTTAGAAGTCTTACTTCGCGAAGAGAAGTCTCTCTCTGCGGGAAATGGCCGTCTTTAAGACCCTCTTCTCGGCCGCTTCCTCTCTCCCGATTACTTCGTTCAGGCTCCGGATTTTACGAAGAGTTTTAATAGGTATGCTTATTGCCTGAATAATCCTTTGAAGTATACCGACCCCGATGGTGAGTTTTGGCACTTGATTATTGGTGCAGCCATTGGGGGTTTTATAAACTGGGCAACGCATAGAGCAGAGTTTAGCTGGAAAGGTCTTGGGTATTTTGTTGCAGGTGCAGAAGCAGGTTCCTTAGGTGCAGGAGTTGGTGCAGGAATAAGTTCTGCCTTGCCTGTTGCTGGTCAGGTATCAGGTGGTTTTGCGGCAGGATTTTTTGGGACACGCGCCGCGACGACGGCTACTTCAAGTTTTGTTTCAGGTGCATAAATAGGAAGAGGATCTGGACTGATAAGTGGATTTACCACTGGTTTTGGAAATGGTTTGGTTGATGGAAAGAATTTCGGTCAAGCGCTGGGACAAGGAGCTATTTATGGAGCAATTAGATTTGGTTCAGGCGCACTAATTGGAGGAATCGTTGGAGGAATTGATGCCGTGAGAGATGGAAGGGAATTTTGGAATGGAGCAAGGATGATAGATGAACAATCTCTTACTAGCCAAAACTTGCCATTAGTTTAGCAAAGAGGAGAATATAATTGTGGTCCAGCGACAGGAGAATCAACAACTGGTGTTTCACAAGATAGATATCGGGCAAAAATTGGAGGAGACCCTAATAAAGACCCTGTGACAATAGGACAACTCAATGATGCCATTAAATCAAAAACAGGTAGAAGTGCTTCTCCATTTCTTAATACGTTGCCTAAGGACAGAACAGGAGCAGAGCAATTGGCAGGTATGATGAACAGAGGTAATAATTTTTATTTAGCTTCTACTACACCGGGACAACCGATAGAACATGCAACAGCCCTGAACAGCGCAACATTACGAACTTTCCAAAAAATATCAGGTGATTTGTACTATAAAGTTGTTTATCAGGCGATGGATCCTGCGCAAGGTGTTTATAGGGTTATAGGAGCAAATTCTATGAGGGTCGTAATACGAATTTACCCTTAATAGCAAGGTCATGGGTCAAATCCGTTGGTTCTAAATTTGGATATCCAATAAAACCAATACATTCGGATTTACACCAACAGTTTTGATCCAATAACAATTAAAATGCATAATTATGAAAAAAGGTCTATTTTTATTAATATTATCATTATTTTTTGGCATGTCTGTTCATTCACAAAATATACTGATTATTCCGGATCAAATTGAGCCACCAATTCCGGGACAAACTGAGCCAGGAATTCCGGATGAAATTGAGCCACTAATTTTGGGATAAAAGGGCGAGGGGAGAAAGGGAAGATCAACTGACATTCCGGCAGAAATTGAGCCACCCCAAGGCGACGGATTGTAACGCAAAGCCATGTTACTTTGGTTAAAAAATCAAAAGTCATGGCCAATAAA